>VOFC01002688.1_pt1 | contig 27273 bp, 52 predicted proteins | sample 5384161 | NCBI WGS metagenome assembly VOFC01 (sample SAMN12384722, study PRJNA508395) | human gut metagenome | isolation source: healthy gut B | host: Homo sapiens | reverse complement strand
CAATAACCAACAGTTATCAGCCTCTTTTTTCAGTCAGAATGACAACATACTTTTCTTCTCCATTCTGCAATTGTACTTTAAGCACACAATCTTTTCCCCGGATTCAGTCCGTTAACAATCCAATTATCACTTTCTTCCTTTATCTTAGCCCGGTTTGCCTCTACTCCTTTCACAGTCGATTTATCAAAAGATAGCTCCACTGGAATTTGTCTGTTCTGGAAAAACAGATAGCAATTATCAACACTTCCCATCAATTGCGCCGTGGCATAATTCAGGCGCATAGCGTCAAGTTCCACATTCAAGGGGCCAGATAAAGACCGTACTATCCTGCATTTCAATACCTTTCTGAGGAAAACGAAGCGTTTTATCTTTCAGTTTCACCTCAAAATTCACACTCCTCTGTGCCTTCTTCGATGATAACGGAATAATTGATTCCAAACATATAGCCAGTTTCATTATTAGAGCGTACAGCCACCTGTAATCCATCTTCTTCCCACTTCGGGATAACAGGCATCATGGGAGCCAGGTCTTTTCAAACTCATTGACAAAGTAATGCAGCTTTTTCACCTTTTATAAGATTCCGCTATTTCTCCTGATTCGCGGATAGCAGCCTGAAAAACTCATAAGATTTTACCGGAAGCGGCTCAATACCCAGTTTTCAATTGCTCTTCCTCAGTAGACCATAGTTTACCCGTAAACTGAGTGGCACCGGAAAATATAATATCCCAGCAAGGTTAGACCCTGAACCAAGTTTGGCTATCATCATACCCAACCCGTCTAAAGGATCGATGCTGAGTCGCCTGTGATAGGTATTTTGTACACCCACTCCCATTTCACAAGTAAAGAAGGGATATTTTTTCATACGTCATATACACATCTTGCCGCTTTATCTGATCGTTACCTATATTCTCATTATCACGGAACGAATCGAACAAGAAGTTTCCTCGGCTGGTATTCTTTTCCCACATGTTCCACCCATGGAGCATCTGCATATCCTCCCCATAAAGGAATTACACCTCAAAAGGAGGAACAGAACTGTCTCCCCAGCCCGTAACCGTATACATCGGGACATCAATGCCATTTTCCAGAGCCGTATCTTTCAGCCATTGGATATGTGGTTCACCCTCCTTTCCATACCAATATTCATTTTCCAACTGGATGCCTATGATATTCCCCGCCATCTTTATAGTAAAGCCCTTTCAACTGGTTAGCTATTTGGGTAAAATAACGTTTTACATAATTCTGATAAACCACATCATTTGAGCGGTCTTTCAGATATTTTTTTTGTGATCCAGTCAGGTGTCCCGCCATTACGCGCTTCTCCATGCGACCAAGGTCCCAGTCTCGGAACTACAAACAATCCATGCTTCCGGCATAACTTAATAAAGCTGCAAAATCCTTCTCATTCTCCCACTCAAACTGACCTTCTATCTCTTCGTGATGATTCCAGAACAAATAAGTAGAGATAATATTGATACCGCAAGCCTTCATTTTCAAGATGCGGTCTTCCCACAAATCCTTACGGATACGCGAGAAATGCAACTCTCCCATAACGGGTAGAATTGGCTTCCCGCCCATAGTCATATATATAGACTATTAACTTCTATTGCTCTCCTTTAGGGCCCCTTTGATTCCATCTTTCAGATGACCGCACGAAGGTGTTCCATGACGTCCGAAGCATCCAGACTATAAACTTTCTGTGCTGATAAGTTCGTAAACAGGCAAAACCGATAAATAAACAGGCTATTTTTTTTTTCATTTATATTCTATCATTAGGTTAATGAACCGCTTCCATTGTCTGAGTGCTCCACTGATCCGCCCAGCGAATAAGTGGGTCTGTCTCCATCGAACTCAACCGGTAAACAGACATACCGTGAATTTATTAAACTCCGTTTTATTCCACCTGTCAAACATAGCGATAAATTGATCCTGCATCCCTTCAATGGGGAGTACGTAGGTACTTTGGAAGCATAAAATGTCTTATCGGCATCACGCCCCAGACAGGGGTTATCTTTCCAGTTCCCACACTCCCATCATTGAATCGGATACAGCCCATTTGGCTTTATTCGGATCCCAACCGGTGCAACCGGATGAGAGCATATAATAATGACCGTTTCGTTTAAAGACCGCAGGAGCTTCCCGGGATTGCCCGATAAATCTCCGGACATAAGTTCCTGAAGGTTTTGTATAATCATCAGTCAGCAAACTGATATATAAGGTACTCTTCCATTCTGACGAGCAGATATGATAAGCCTTTCCATCATCATCCTTGAAGATAGTCTGATCACGGCTATCTGCCCCATTCGGTTTAAAAGACCCCAAAATAAGTGAAAGTACCTGTCGGTGAGTCGCAGACCGCTACCTGCATGTGCCTTTTCATAATCAGGGCTTTCAATATGCATCCACATCACAAACTTACCGGTTTCTCATTATAGATAACCTTCGGACGCTCTATCACTTGCGAAGGGTGAAGATCCGAAGTCGGATCATCATCTACCGTAGGCAGAACCTTACCCTCAAATTTCCAGTCTGTCAGATTCTTGGATGAATAGCAAGCCACCCTCCGGCTTCAGCCCGCCAGCACTCCCAGGTTTTAACCCAATCCAGGCGATAAGTGGAATCACCTTTAAATTCACCATACCAATAATAAGTACCTTCATGGTAGAGAATACCTCCCCCATGTGCATTTATCGGATTTCCATCCGTATCTTTCCAGATACTGCCAGGAGTCACGATATCTTTCCCCTGTTGCTTAACCAATATCCGATCCACCGTTCTGATTGTAACCGATGCCCTTTCATCCCCTCTGCTGAAACATTCAAGGTTATCTCACCCGTATTTCCATCCGTTGCAATATAGCCATTGCTTTACCTTTAAAAAGTTTTAGGTGATAAGGAGCGGAAACTTTCCATATCTGTAGGACATGCATTTCCTGATCCCCTGATAATACCATTCCCCACAACACTTAAAGTCACTTTCATATCAGCATCAGGTACTACCCTGCCTTCTTTATCAATCAATTCAACAGTAACATAAGCCAGATCGTCCCTATCCGCTTTTAATCACCTTGCGGTCTGCGATTAAACGTATCTGTACCGGAGCACCTGTGGTTCTTAAAATAGCGCATGAAGATTCACTGCTGTCATAGGTAGCCACTGCTTTCAATTCACCCGGCTGATAGTTGACTATGAACGTAGCCGTATAGTCTTTCTTTGAAACTTCTTGCTCACCCAGCAATTCATTATTAAGATAGAGCCTTGCCTTAGGTGCCCGACTATAAACATTCACTTTTACCGGTTTGCCTTCCAACCCTTTCCAGTTCCAGCTAAGAGATTCGTTCTTCCACCCCCAATAGCTCACATCTTCTGTTTTCCCGGCAGCCGGCAAAGACTGTACAGCCATTGTTATTTCCCTTTCCTTCCAGATAATATCCCGGTAATAGGATTGCGGTTTCTTTTCTCCACAGATATCAATATCTCCACACCAGGCGTTATACCAGGGCCAACCCATAAACTGAGGATTCTTCTCGCCTTTTACTCAGTTCCAGTGTATGCCCTATTCCCGCTTCACCCAGATAATCAAGGGCGGTCCATACAAAATCACCAATGATATACGGATGCTTTTCCACCAGATTCCAGTTTACAGCTGCTTCCTGCGCAACAGTCCACTGCCATATATGATACGTGAGGGATCCTGATGATCATTCTCATATTCGTACCACATATAATTGTATCCTGCCACATCCAGATGTTGCATGGCTTTTGCAGCATCTTCCTTCCACTTCAGCTGCGGATTATCCCAATAATCGTTGATAGCAGCAGTTACCGGACGTGAGGGTCCAATTTCTTCACTATATTCCTCAATCTTTCAGCAATCTCTATACCGGCATCATCCGAACGTTCCTGAATTTCATTTCCGATACTCCACATGATGACAGACGGATGATTCCGTCTCTCAGCACCATTGCCGAAATATCTGTTTCATTCCAGTCATCAAAGAAACGATGATAGTCTTGAGGATTCTTTTCTTTTTGCCAATGATCAAAAGGCCTCATCAATCACCAACATACCTTGTTCATCGCAAGCTCTGAGAAAAGCTTCTGCCGGAGGATTATGAGCACATCTGACTGCATTATATCCATTTGCCTTCAACAATTCTATTTTACGCGCCTCCGCCCTATCCAAATCTTCGCGCCCCCAACAAACCATTATCATGGTGTACACAGCCACCTTTCAGTTTCCAGAGAGGCAAATTATTCAACTTAAATCCTTCCTTCGCACTGAAAGATATAGTACGGATGCCAAAAGAGAACAGATATTTGATCCAACACTTCATGCCCAGAACGAATTAAAATTTTCGCTTCATACAAATGCGGAGTATCAACCGACCATAGCTTTGCTCTGTTTCACCGGCAAAGAGAAAGCAACGGTCTGCTTACCAGCTGCGTCAATACTCACTGTCTGCTCTTCATTCCTACCTCTTCACCATCAGGAGAAATAATCGTAACCATCATATTTACTCCTGCCTTCTCCGCCTTTTTTTCATTAAGCACATCCGCCTCTATAGCCACTGTAGCCTCATCACCAGTCATCTTTGCAGTACGTACGGCAACCGCCCATTCATCCAAATGGACAGAATCGGTCTTTATGAACCATACATGCGGTAGATACCTGAACCGCATACCAACGGGAATTTTTCCCTCATTCGTTACCTTCACAGCAATGGTGTTCACTTCACCTGCCGGATGACAATATGAAGTAATATCACATTTGAAGGACGAATATCCATACGCATTGAAATTCACTTTTTGTCCGTTCACCCATACTTCGGACTGCGCACTAGACCTTCAAAATAAAGAGAATGAAGTTTATGACATCTTTACGGTCAATAGTAAATGATTTTCTATACCAGCCTTCACCACCTACGGTTTTGTCCGTGGCAAAACCTCCGGCACTTTCTTTGGAGAAAGGTCCTACCGATAAGCCATCCGAACCGGCAAGAGGCTCTTACACTCCAGTCATGTGGCAGATTTAATACCCGCCACTCCGAATCATCGTAAAGATTCTTTTGCAGCATCTTCCATTTGGCCAAGATGGAACTTCCAATCCTGATCAAATTTAATCTTTCGTACGGAACAATCCGTGCCCTGACTGCATGCTGTGACAATCAACGAGCTTATGATGACAAATATAGATCGTTTTAATAATGCTCTCAACTTCATACTTCTTTTTTAAATTTGATTTTTAGGCAGTCTCTATTTTTTCTGAGTTATAGTAATACTCGCAACCGGCAGTGCCTTTACCTTTGCTGTTACAATAATCCGTCCTGAAGATTTCTCGAACGAACAACCAATAAGTTACTTCCGCGCCACGTCTTCGGCTATTAGCAACGAAACTTTCTATGCTCATAGGGTTGGCATTACTACCTTCCAATCGTAGCATCTCCTTCTATAGAAAATTTACCAATTCTTCAGCCAACTGATTTCTAATGCCTTTACTATCTACCAATTCTAATGTGATATAGCTTAGATCATTACCATCAGCTACGATTTCCGTTCTGTCCGCAGATAATCTGATCTTTTCAACCTTACCGGCACTTTCCAACGTTGCAGTGCCCACTTCACCGCCTTTTTATTATAACTTACGACTTTCAATATTCCATGAGCATAAGGCACTCTCCCAGGCAAGCGTATTTTTCTTATCGGCAGTATTTTCTTGTTTTCCTAAAGATTCCCCATTCAAGAACAGTTCAACCTGTTCACAATTGAGTATACAGATACTGTCATCTTTTTCCCTCATATCCCGAAATTCCAATGATCCACAACATCCGAAAATCCCATACACCCAATCCGCCTTATCCGATTCAGAGGGAAAGAAGGAACAGGAGGCGTCACAACAATATGGGGATACCGGTGTCTCACTCCATAACGTTTCACGCAAATAGACTGGGGACGACGTTCGCCCGAAAGATTCAAATCACCACAATTGGCATGATTCCAAGGAAAAATACGTTTATCAAGGGATACCCACACCAGCCTATACTTGCCTCACCAATATAGTCAAAAGCAGTCCAGATAAAATCACCGATCACCCATGAATGATCTTCTACTCCTTTCCAATAATCATAGGCCTGAGATGCGTAGGACTCCGAAGCATAGATAATGCGGTCCGGAGTGACGTTTGGCATCCGATTCATAACGGTTTAAACAGTAATTATAACCACAACCATCCAGAGGAGCCAGAAAATCATCCGTTGCATCAACAATAGAATTAACTCCCGCCGTAACAGGCCGCGTTGTATCAAGCGCCTTCACAAAACCTGTCAACTCCCTGCATACCTCTACCACTTCAGCAGTTTCTTTGTCTTTGATTTCGTTGCCGATACTCCACATTATGACACAAGGGTGATTTCTATCCCGCGCAACCATGCTATACAGATCTTCTTTCCACAACTTATCAAAATACTGTCCGTAATCATCCTTGGAAATGACCTTGTCGCCACATATCAAAAGCCTCATCTATCACCAACATACCTAAACGGTCGCAGGCATTGAGTAAAGCAGTTGAGGGGGGGATTGTGGGATAAACGCAGCGCATTGAAACCAGCCGCTTTCAGTAGTTCTATTTTCCTTTCCTCTGCCCGGTCAAAAGCCTTTGCACCCAAAAAGGCCATTGTCATGATGGATACATCCGCCTTTTAGTTTCATGGATTTACCATTCAGTTGGAAACCATTCTCTGCGCTAAATGCAATATTGCGTATACCTATTGAAATACATTCTTCATCTATAATTTTATTGTCTTGCAGAAGACGGTTTACAACTTTATATAAGTAGGGGTTGTCTGTAGACCATAATTGCGGAGAAGCCACTTCTAATGTATGGCCAACCTCTGTTTTTTCTTTGTTATCCAATGTTATCTGTTGCTCTTTCCGAGCTACAGTACGATTCTCCTTATCTACAATCTGCGTTTCCAGAATCACTTTTCCGTTTGCTTTCTCAATATTTGCCAGAATACTCTGTCACATGTACCTCCGCTTTATTTGTTGTGGCAACAGGTGTAGTGATAAATGTTCCCCAAGTTTCAAAATGCAGCGGATTGGTTATCCTCAAGAAAAGTATGCCTGTAGATCCCCGAACCTGTATACCAACGACAGTTCAGACCTTCATTCTTTACACGAACAGCTATCAGATTTTTTTCTCCAAATCGCACATAGTCTGTTATATCCAGCTCGAATGCAGTATATCCATAAACATGATCGGCTGCATGGTGATCATTCACCCAAATGTCTGCATTCATATAAATTCCATCGAAAGCGACAGCAATACATCTCCCTTTCTCAGCTGCATCCACATAAAAAATGTTTTCTATACCAGCCAGTTCCACCCACAGTAAAACCTCCTGAAACCTCGGTGACAGCATCTGCAGTAAAGGAGAATTTGTTCCAGGGATATCTTCAATACTCCAATCGTGCGGGAGGTTCACCTGACGCCATTGTGAGAGTCATCTAAATCTGATCTCTCACCTTCAACAATATCCCCACGATGGAACAACCACTCCTCATCGAAAGATTGTTCCCGAAGGGTGGGCTTCTTTTCACTACAACTACTCAATCCCAACGTTATTAACAAAAACAATAGGCTGTATATATACTTCTCATATCATTATATTTAGCAGAGCAAAGGCCGGCCTTCAGACAGGATCTTCATCCGGCCAGCCTCTATCTGGAATTTATTTCAATTATTTACCACCCCCCATCCCGGGTTGCCTGAACCAAAGCTCTGTTGTTGTCTAACTCTGATTGAGGTATAGGCCATACATATCCTTTTGACGAATCGAAGATATGAGAACCTGCCCCACCGTCTGCCCGGCATCTTTCATATGCTTTATCCATTTCTTTCCAGCGCATAAGATCAAAATAACGGGTACCTTCCAAAGCCAGTTCCACTCTTCTTTCATGCTTCACCACGTCGAGCAATTGATCATAAGAGATTAGAACCTTTCGGCATCTTCCACCTTCGGCATCATCACATCGGCACGCTGGCGCACCTGGTTCACCATTGACATAATTTCGTCTTTACCCGTATTTTTGCTTTAGCCAAAGCTTCAGCACGCATTAACAGTACATCAGCGTAGCGAATGACATACATATCCTGATTATCGGCAGTCCATGTAGTAGGCTGATTCTGATATTTACGCATGAACAACTGGAATGGACTGTTCCAGGACCACCATGCATCACTTACCTTGCCGTCATACGTATCACCATTCTTCGTCATCAATGTATACGTCAGACGCGGGTCGCGAGTTGAATCATCATCCGGATCATAGATTCCCTGAAGAGGTAATAGGTTTGCCATCCTTGCAATAAAAATCGTTTGCTAAATTCGGATAAGGCAACTGCCATTCCATCGGATAACCGTAGTTATAAGCTAAAAACCACCCTCACCATTTTGTTGGTCGGTATTTTTAAAGCGAATGGCAAATACTATTTCTTTGCTGGCACCACCAGCTTCCGTAAACAGGGTACTGTAATTCGGGTCTATCTCATATTGGCTCAGGTTAATAACCTGTAAAGCAGCATCGGCAGCCTCCTTATACATCTCGTTGTACAGGTATACACGGGTCAGTAAGCCCAATGCAGCACCTCTGGTAGCACGGCCTCTATCAGCCGTAACAGGTAACATTCCTTCGGCAGTAATGTCCTTCAGATCCTTGATTATGTCAGCTACAATTTCTGATTTCTGCGACTTAGGTACCTGGCTCGTTTCAGTAGTCAACACATTAAACACCTTCAGGAACATCACGGTACAGACTGGTCAGGTGATTATAAAACAACGCTCTGATGAACTTAGCCTCACAAACGATTCTTGTACCTGCTTCTTCACCTATTTTACCGTTCTCCAGCATTTGCGGTACTTTTTTCAATAACATTATTGCATCGTGCAATACCTGCATAAGAAGCATTCCATACAGCCTTAGTAACAGCTGGCTGTGGGGCTCATGGTATTGGTAGTGATCACATCGGGACCCACCCACGGAATCCAGGCAAAATAGCCGTTATCCGTAGCAAATTCAATTCACGCAAACTACAAGTATTTCCACCCGGCCAGCAAAATCCCAAGCTACCTTTCACTTTGCAAAGCATCGTAGCAACCTACCAACGCTTTAGTCGCATCAGCCTCTGTATTCCAAAAATTACCGTTAGACAACTCCCACAAAGATTCACGATCCAGGAAGTCTGAACAAGAAAAGAGGGAAAAGGCTAATGACAAAATAACTGAATAATATATTTTTTCATGATCTTCTTTTATTTTAAATTATAATGTAATGTTTAAGCCCAGAGAACAATGTCTTGGCATTGGGATAAACATGACCGCGAGTATCAGTTCCATACTTTTTCAGGATCGTAATCGTCAATGCCGGTAATAGTCAGGATATTCTGTGCAGAAACATATATTCTTAAGCGTTCCAGTTTCGCCTTGCGAATCCATTCTTGTTTGAAAGAGTATCCCAATTCGATGTTCTTCAGACGAAGGTAAGAAGCATCTTTCAACCAGAATGAAGAGGGTTGGCTGTTATAGTCACCATTACCCAGACGCGGGAAGTTCCCCATTAGGGTTAGCACTTTCAGAATAACGGTCCAGGAATGCCGTCGTAACGTTACCCGAAACGGTAGGATAATCCATCACAATACGGTCCACACCGGCTACACCCTGGAAGAAAGCAGAGAAATCAAATCCTTGTAAGCAGCATTCAAACCGAAACCGTAAAGTAAAATCAGGGAACGGATTACCGATCACTGTACGGTCGTAAGTATCCACTACTCCATCCGGCTTGCCTTCCGGACCGCTGACATCCTTGTAACGGACATCACCCAACTTCAAAGCACCACCGCCAACAGAATTCTTTTCATTAGCTTCATCCACTTCAGCCTGTGTGCGATACAATCCATCGGCTACATAACCATAATAAGAATTGATAGGATACCCTTCCAGATTGATAGACCAGTCTGTAATCCATGAATCTTTTACCGTGCAGGTCGAGAATTTCATTCTTCACCTTACTGAAGTTGACATTTGCACCGAATTTCCAGTCACCCCATTGATCATTATAACCTAAAGCGAATTCCCAACCTTCATTCTTTTTACCGATGCAGCATTCACATAAGGTTCAGTAGAAATACCCACAATTCGGGGGATGGGCAATTGCAGCAAAATATCAGAAGTCTTCTTGTAGAAATAGTCAGCAGTAAGGGTAATCTTGTTGTTCAGGAAAGCGGCATCTATACCTATATCCGTAGTAGCGGTTGTTTCCCATTTAATGTCAGGATTAGCCAATGAGGAAATAGCCACACCCGAAACTTTGTTGTCACCCCATACATAGTTATTACCCAAACCGATATATTGTGCAAACGGATAGTAACCGATCTCCTGGTTACCCAGTTCACCCCAGCTACCTCTTAGTTTCAACTGGCTGATAAAGCTATATTTCTCCATGAAAGCCTCTTGAGCAATGTTCCAGCCCAATGATACAGAAGGGAAATAACCGGTACGGTTCTTTTTTTAGGTATTCTGGAAGACTCATCACGACGGAGGTTGAATTCAGCCAAATAACGATCCTTGTAATTGTAGTTCACACGGCCAAAGAATGATCTCAAAGCAGCTTCGGCAGCATCTCCCTTTAGCAGAAGTACTTAAAGCACCGTTCAATACGGCGATATTGTCGCTCGGAAGATCTTCACCTGTTGCCGTGGTAGAACGGAAATTATTATATTGGTTAGACTGCCCCAGCAAGAAGTTGAAAGCATGGCCGTTCACATCAAAGTGATAAGTAATAATGTTTTCGTTGATCCACTGAGTTTCGGAATAATAAGCATCGGTCAGGTAATTCTTACCACTACCTCCCACAGGGTTACCATACGAATCCTGAGGAATATAAGCAGGTTCAGCACCAATACTGTTCCATTGGTTATATTGATAAGCAAAGCTGGTCTTGATAGACAGGTTCTTGATCGGTTCTATTTCCAGGAAAGCCTTACCGTCGAAACGGCTGTATTTCTTCTTTGAGGTTATGGTAGTGGCATAAGCCGGGTTTTTAATAGCCTGCATTTTATCATTACCATCCACAAATCCCCATTCACCATTGCTGTATTTATAAGGTACCGAAGGACGGGAATGCCATTTCATCTGTTCGAATACATAGTAAGTACCAATGGTAGGTTCCTCTACTTCTTCATGGTTACCAGAAACATTCAGTCCTAAAGTGATTATATCAATGAACTTGCTGTCAGCATTCAGACGGAAATTAAAACGGTCAGTACTTGTACCTTCCATGATACCATCCTGTCCCATATATCCTACCGAACCCATATAATGAGAAGTGGCATTACCACCCGACATAGACAAATGGTGGGTCTGGATAGGAGCAGAACGGAATATTTTGTCCGACCAGCGGGTATTGGCAAAACAAATCCGTCTCGATCCATCTTTCATTTGCTGAATCATTTCAGGAGTAAAATTCGTAGTTACATCTCCCATTGCCTCATTCTGCTCATTATAAAAGAGTAGCCCAATCCCATGAATTAATATATGTAGGTAGAACCGTAGCTTTCTGTACACCATAGGATCCGCTGTAAGATAGTGTCTTCTTGTCTGCATTTCCCCGTTTCGTTGTAACCAGAACTACACCGTTGGCAGCACGTACACCATATATAGAAGCGGAAGCCGCATCCTTCAATACTGATATGTTTTCAATATCATTCGAGAAACACTGTTGAGGCTTCCTTCCACACCGTCAATCAGCACCATAGGATTACTGTCACCAAAAGTGTTTATACCGCGGATACGGATTTCCACATCTCCCTCAGCACCGGGTTGCGCAGAGAAAGAGCTCACGGTAACACCACTCATTCGTCCTTGCAGCAAACTGGAAGTATTGGATACCGGAATGTCTTTAATATCATTGACCTTTACAGAAGATACCGCCCCCGTCAGATTGGCTTTTTTCTGCGTACCATAGGCTACAACCACAACTTCGTCGATCAACCCGAGCTTTCTTTCAATACAATATTGATTTGCTGGTTTGCCCGGCTATTTTCACGACTTGCGTTTCATAACCTATACAAGAAATCACGAGATTTTGTCCTACTGATGCCTGAATAGAGAAATGTCCGTCTACATCTGTAATCAGACCATTCGTAGTACCTTCTACTACTACAGAAGCTCCAATTATCGCTTCACCGGCAGCATCCTTCACAGAACCTTTTACAGTTACAGCCTGTTGTGTAATGGCTGATGTTGAAGAACCGAGATCTTTTTCCGTTGATGCATAGGAGAAAGTTACTCCACTCAAGGAATAGCAATCCGAAGATGATTCGTCTTTGCAAAACATGTTGTTTATTCATAATATTTTAAATTAAAAAGTTACTGATGCAAAAGTCCCTGTTTCTTTATAAACAAGATAACAGAAAAGCACAAAAGAATAACAAATTCCTGTATCCGCTATCAAAAACAGGAATTTGTTATCAATCGGCACGATTCTTATATTTTTAAGCGTCTTCAAAAAGAAGGGAATCGCTTATTTTTTCCTACTTTTGAATATTGAATTTTAATCAGTATGCTATGAATAGAATGAGATTTATTTTTTTTATACTCTTTCTTATTGCTTCTCCTTTGTGGATGCAGCCCTTCAAATATAACTAATGCTGATAAGGTCCGATTGATTTTAGATACGGACTTGGGACCTGACTACGATGACGTGGGTGCCATGGCAGTGATGCATGCCTTAGCTGATAGTGGATATGTAGATATACTGGCTACTGTATCTTCTAATAAGTCCGAATTAACAATTCCTTGCATTGAAATCATTAATACATACTTCAAGCGACCTGATATTCCTCTTGGCGTTGCCAAAGGAGAAAGTGCAGTCACATTGGAATGCCCGCACAACAAGAAATGGACTGAAGTTTTGCCTCAGAAATATCCCCACCGAATAGCCAAATCATCAGATGCCCCCAATGCTGTCAAGGTATATCGCTCTGTTTTATGCACGCAACCGGATAATAGTGTCACAATCTGCACCATCGGAGCTTTCTCCAACCTAAAAAAGAACTACTACAATCAAAAGGAGACGAATTTTCACCGGAAACAGGAGCAGAACTTGTACGCAGAAAGGTTAAAAAAGTTAGTTTCCATGGCAGGGATATTCCCGAAGGACGAGAATATAATGTATATTGTGACGCTTCCTCCTCCTCTTTCGTTATGAACCATTGGCCTACAGAAATTATTTTCTGTGGATTCGAGATTGGCTACAACATAATAACCGGTCGCCGGGTTAGCCGGATGCCTGTAGAAAATCATCCTATAAAAGATGTGTTTTTTACTAAGCATGTCGCAGGGAGAACCACAAGGTAGATGGAGTTGGGATCAGGCAACTGTTTGGGTAGCCATAAAAGGCTATACTCCTTATTATATCAGTGAACGGGGAATTATATCTGTAGACTCTGAGGGTAATAATACATGGAGAGCTACAAAAACTGGAAAGCATATCCGTTTAATAGAGTCTTTACCTGGAAAAAGAAATGGAGGATTTACTCGAACAATATATGATGCATTGCCCTAAACATTAAAATTATGAGAAAGCTATTATTTATATTCGTACTCTTTTAGCTTCCACTGCCGGAGCACAGAAGCTATTGCATTATGATTTAGCAGATGGATTATCAAGTTCTGAAATCACTTCTATCTGTGAAAATGACTATTATATGTGGATTGCCACAGAAGATGGGCTTAACCGTTTTGACGGACATCGGTTTAAAGTCTATAAATCGGGGAAAGCAACAAACAACAGTCTTAAGAATAATAATATAGAAACCTTGTTCCTTGATTCCAAAGGCTTGTTATGGATTGGCTTTAAGACCGGAGGAGTAGATATATACAATCCGCGGACCGACCTGTTCATTCACCTCAATGAACAGGTTTCCGAACCCATCCCTAACCGGATTGTTTTCCATATTCGAAGACTCTGATCATAACATCTGGTTGGGAAGCTGGGAAGAAGGTATATGCAAATTAACTCCCAAAAAATACAGAACGTACCAGTTTCACAGCCGAACGCAGCCATTCAGGAGCCATTGTCTCCAGTTTTGTGGAAAAGCCTAAAGGACATATATGGATCAGCACCTATACAGGACTTGTGATGTACAACTCCCGAAAACAAACATGGGCAGACATTACTCCCAAGAACCAGACCATCACACAACTACACGACACCGGAGAAGACAATACACTGTATTACTCTTCATGGGATAATGCGCTCTATGAATTAACCTGGAGCCAACAACCCGAACAAGCCCGGACCATCCATCTGCATAACAGCAATACCCCCCCATATACCGCATAGAAGGAGAAGCAAACAAACTTTTGATCGGTACCTGGGGAGAAGGAATAAAAGTATATGATAAAGAACAAGAGCGTATTTATCCACTACCCGGCACAGAACATCTGGGTACCACTTTTTATCAATGCCATTTATAAAGATAGCCTTGATAACATCTGGATAGGTTCATACGGAAAAAGGACTCTATAAATACTCCTCCTCAGACAGGGGAATCAACCAATTACTCTCAATTCGTAAAACGCATTCTCCCATCACTTCTATCGCCCTTTTTACAAGACAAAATACTGTTGGGAACCTTAGGCGACGGTATGTATCATTTCAATATGCGTACTTCTACCGAAAAGGAGAACTATAAAAGTAAAGACAAATTCAAGGACCATATCTTATCTATCGGGCAAAATAAAGGATATTACGTTAGTGGGGCACGATGGCATAGGATTATTATATTCTTTCCAGAATAATAATTCGCAGGAAATTCAATGGAAAGAATTTACGGCAAGCACTGAATTAGAAAAGATTACGACTTTCTATATAAAAGACAATAAAGTGTGGATAGGCACCAAACAAAACGGTTTGATGTCCGTATGCCTGGACAAGAAGAACCGGCAAATAAAAAAGATTATATCCATTATGACTATTTCAGTCGGGACAGGATAAACGCTATCATACCTTATCGTGACAATCAATTGTTTATAGCTTCACACAATGGGCTCTCTATCTTCAATGCATCAGGCCAGGTCACTCTAAAAGACAAAATCATCGACCAGGAGATTGTTTACTCTATCATAGAAGATAAAAGTAATAAATGCTGGTGGATAGGAACATCAAACAATCTGTTGAAGATGGGAAGTAGCCAATGATTCACTGCAAGTTTCTACCGCATTCCCTACATACCCATTGCCGCAAGGGAGCCATCAAGTCATTGTTGCTCGATGACAACCAGAATCTATGGTTCTTCATCGGTGAGAAGATATTCTGCTATATAAACAGTGAACAGCGCATCTGCGAACCGAATATCAGCTATTGGGGCAACTCTTCTATCCTTTCAGCCGAAAAAAATAACCTATGAAAACAAAGAATATATCCTGTTCGGCAATACCGAACAACTCATGGTTGTGGATGTGGAAAAGGCACTGCATCAGTATGATAAGACCAAACTCATATTGACCGATCTGGAGATCAACCACCAAAAGATACAGGTAGGCGATACGATAAACAACCGGTGATTTTAAAAGAGAATACCGAATATATTCCTTCCATCACCCTGTCTTATGCCTCCAAATGGATATCCCTGTCCTTTACTGAAATAGGGGAAGCCAACTACTGCAACAAATACCTATACAGGATGATCGGTTTTTACCGACAGTTGGCAATATCTCGATATGTCCGTACCTCTGACCTTCTCACAACTTAACCCCGGCACATATACTCTGAAATTATGAAATATAACGAAGAGTCAGGCACCAAGCCATGCTGGTCCATGAGTATTATTGTCGCTCCGCCCTGGTGGAAAACACCTTTGTTCTATTTCATTTCCTTCCTGATTATCCTGTTGAGCATCGCACTCATAATATATATGATTATCAGACACTACAGAAGAAAGAGTATACAAAAGATACAGGAGATGGAGACATTGAAAAGAAGAACTATTAAAAGAAAAGGAAAGTTTCTTCGAAAGTCTCGGGCACGACCTGATTACGCCTTTATCTTTTGATACTGGCACCTGCCAATGATATGTTGCGTGAAACCAAAGAAGATGATATTCAGTATGAAAAGGCTGTCCATTATCACCAAGAATGCTGCATTCTTATCCGGTCTGTTTTCTTGACTTCAAGCGAGTGGAATTCTCTCTGAAGTAAAAGATAAACAATATGGTCGTGAAGAAATTCGTATCAGTAATGAACGGCACAGTTTCTATTGACTCTGGCCGGACAAGGCACCACACTGTGCATCAAACTACGGTAGAGAACTCAGGAAAGAATATCAAGGAAACAACTGATATTAGCGAATTTAAAGCACAGGCAACCAATATAGAGAACAGTGCCACCATATTGCTGGTAGAAGATAACGAACAGATATATACCAAATACCTTGCGGGCAAGTCAGCGGAGCACTTCAGCAGCAATGGTGACAGCCACCCATGGAGAAAGCCTTGAAATTGAGTGGGTGAGTATCTTCCAAAATCGTAATATCGGACATCATGATGCCCGGTATGGACGGTCCTGACACTGTGCCGCCATATAAAGGAAAAATTCCCTCTATGCCGATATATTCGTTATATTAATGACTGCAAAACTAAATACGAAGAAGATGAACTAAAGGGGTTATAAAGAAGGCGCTGACATCTATATCCAAGAAACCTTTTGATACGAGGAAGCATTGATCAATCAGATTATGAATATCACGAATACGCGCCAGAAACGAAAACGCTCTAAAGAACCTGATGGCAAAGACAGTGATACTATTGAGTTCAATTCCAAGGAAATATTCCTGCAACAGGCCATGAAGGTGATAGAAATCTGGATAAGGCGGACAGCATTGAGGAATTCTCAATAGCGAATATCCAGTAAGACAGTGCTTCAAGTTCCAGAATGCTTATCCGGGCAGACACCCAATCAGTTTATCCGGGCTATCCGGCTTCGAAAAAGCATCCGGTATTATTGATAAACAGTGATTTGTCAATAGCGGAAATAACCTACCTGACCGGCTTTAACCAAGCATTATTTCATCAAGTGCTTTAAGGAAGTATATAATGAAACACCAAAAAATTTCGGGGATCTGAAAAAGGAGACCGACAACCTCAAGAAAGGGGATGACTGTGAAACTGTTTTAGTCATCCCTTTTCCAATCTTATTTCTTTTCAGCAAATAATTCAACCTCGTAAACTTCAATAAGCAGTGTTCGCTATTCCCATCTATAGCGGTACAACTTATTATTTCAACGGACGTCCTTCTTTTTATGTCGTCAGCAAAACCTCTCCACCACCGCTACATGACAAGCCGCACCAGATCATCTTATCATGCGATTTCTTTATCAGAACAGAACGCTTGCCCTGCTTTACTTCTATATTGAAAAATGGTCCATTTAATCCGGTAGGGGAGCACCGCCCACGAACGGAATGCTTTTTCCATGCTCATCCAATTGCTGAAAGAATCCGTACAGTTTTCCCTTTCGAAGGGGTGTAATGTTGCCTGCAAAGGTATGCTCTTTTTTCTTTTGCACATCTATTTTTACCTTTTGAATTGTTGCAGGGATAACGATATCTTTCTCAATACCTAAATCATACTCCGGGTACTGAACTTGCCGTATCCGACAACAACCATCTGTTCCGGCCCCAATTCCACAATATTCTTTTCTAAAACAGGCATAAAACCACTGTCCGTAAAAAGCACCCTCCCCGTTCCTGTCGCTTCAGGCAACATTACTTTGGCTTTCTCTTGTGATGCGTTTACCACAGTATAAAGATTTCCTCCTTCAGCGGAAGCCATGTATCCGTATGGCAGCGCTTTGCGGGGATAGCCCCGAATGCTGAAAATACTTCCATACTGCTGTACCTTCATATACAATTGCTGCACTTTAGCCATCCAGCGGGCATCATCATCACTAGCAAATCAATATTTCCATGACAGACATTCAGCCAGCCCCCGCGTGCCATCGTCAGAATCATCATGCCTTTCCAAGCATTTAAAGCCCTGTTATAACAAGTACCCGTGGTACCAATCATAAAAGCACAGTTGTCAATGCGCCCGGACCGGTACTCCGTTAAACAAGTATTGAAAGGTCATGTGATCGAATACAAATCCTGTGAACGCCAGAAGTTCATCATCGGCACATCGGATAAGCGGGGGATCACCGCAATACATCGTATCAAATATTTCCAGCCAACGCAGGTCTACCGTTTTTCGAAACGGGGTAACCGTATTTTTTCCATATCACCCCCAAAACCATTGTAGCCAATAAAAAGTACATCCGGTTCCTATAACGAAATTCTTTTTATGGCAGAAATAAAGGCATTTTTATTCTGTTCCTCAATATCAGTAGGCAACATCGTACATTTGGCATCAGGAGTTGCCGCATCAAAATAAGCAAAATCAAATTTGAACATCTTAATACCCATATCCACGTACATTTGCAGGGTCTGCATAAGATGGTGCAAAATATCCTCCCCTGAACAGACAAAGAGTTGTTCCGTCTTCCGCCACAGAACTTTCCCATTCCGAATAATCCTCATCGTATTTGCCTCTCCACCTATGCGCAGCAGGTTCGTAGAAAACCACAATCCGGGCTTTATTCCTTCTCTTTTTACACGCATCCAGCCAACGTTTGGGACCTTCCGGCCAACAGTCCGGCCTCCACTTACGATATCCTTCATTCACATCAAACCAGAATGCGTCCATCATATAATAATCCACCTGTACACCCAATTTTTCAAACGCACAATGTGATCCAACTCTTTCATAGCCAATGCCTCATCCAGAGGAATGTTATCAGACAATTCATCATGGGCGGACCAATTGTTATAGACAAATACAGGTTTGGTCAATCTTGCCGTTCATTTTTATTCCATCCGTCCAGATACATTCTGCGCCACTCCCGAAGGAATATGCTACAACAACAGCAACAGAGAGTATTTATTCTTATTCTATTCATAAGTCATATCTATTTTTATCAAAGACTGTTTATTCACCGGAAAACTTAGTCCACTACTTCAAAAGTCAGTTTCCGACCACCTACCGACACTATAAATTCACCCGCCTCCAAAAGCATTTGCCCGTTGCATCCGTATAGCTCAAATCTCTCATAGGGTCAATCTCAAACCGAAAGACTCTGCTTTCACCGACTTCAACGATTGTTTCTCGAAGAATTTCAGCTCTTTCATAGGACGGAAATGCTACAAAACGGATCGGACACATACCACAGCACGGTTTCTTTTCCTTCCACCTTTACCCGAATTAGTCACTGTAACCTCGGCTGTTATCTTCTGATTCTTCTTGATTTTCAAGGAAGAAAGTTTTGCATCAGAGTAAAAGGTAGTATAACTCAATCCATACCCGAACGGATACAAAGGTTCGGTAGAATATCCTGATAATCCCCATCGCATCGAACGGACGGCAGACTGCCGCATATTATAGTAGACCGGTATCTGACCTGTAGACAACGGGAATGTCACTGACAACTTTCCGGGAAGGATTCACCCTGCCCGATAAAATGCCTGCCAAGGGGAGTTCCTCCCGCAACACCGGCTGCCACATCTCAATGATAGCTTCTACCTGAGGTTCCAATCTGATCAATTCAAGAGGGCGACCACTGAAGCACAAGTACAATGGGCTTATTCGCCTGCTTCAAATGCTAACAACTTTTTCCTGAATATCGGGCAAAGCAATTGTAGAGCGTGAAGCATTCTCTCCACTCCACTGTTTGGACTCACTAAACATACCACCACTACGTCGGATGCCTCAGCCGTTTTCAAGGCAGCGGAGAAACCCGATTCATCATTTCCATCCAATGCACAACCCTGCTCATAATCCAGCCGCACTTTATCACCAAATTCTTTCTGCATTCCTTCATAAATGGTCTCCACATCTTCGGCCTGACCTTTAAAAGCCCAAGCACCCAACAAATCGGAACGATCCTTGACCATAGGTCCTATCAACGCAACTCTTTTAACCGTTGAAGAAAGAGGCAACAAATTCTTTTCATTCTTCAACAGCACCATTGATTCTTCTGCCAGACGCGCTGCCAAAGCAATATCCTCTTTTTGCAAAATAACGTTCCTGCTCGGTCAGCTCTTCCGTATAAGGTTCATCAAATAAGCCTCAGGGCGAAATTTGACTCGAAGTATACGGGCAACCGCATCATCTATCTGCGAAATTTCTATCTTCTTTTCAGCAACCAACTGCTCTAAATATTCATAATAAACATTGTCACGCATATCCATCTCCACACCGGCATGGAAAGCCTTATACGCAGCTTCTTTGCGATCCTGGCAACACCCTGATAAATCAGCTGCTCTATTGCATTCCAGTCGGATACGACAAAACCGTCATGCCGCCACTTATTCTTCAGTATTTCAGTTAAGATGTAATGGTTTGAGGTAGCCGGTACTCCGCTAATGTCATTAAAACTGCTCATAAGCGTGGCGGCACCTGCTTTCACACAGGCCTCATAAGGCGGCAGATAAGTTTCCCATAAGGCTTGGGGTGATATATCCGTATACCTGTAATCCCGTCCGCCTTCGGATGCCCCGTAACCTACATAATGTTTCAGACAAGCTGCGATAGAATACGAATCAGACAGTTTCGCCCTGGTAACCTTTTACCGATGCTACACCAAAGACTGTGTTCAGGTAAGGATCTTCTCCATAACATTCGGAAATACGTCCCCAACGGGGATCTCTCGCCACATCAATCATAGGCGAAAATGTCCAGTCGATACCCGACAATACAGATTCCTTTAGCGGCCATCCCGCAAGCCTGAGTCACTAAATCAGGATTAAAGCTACAAGCCTGTGCCAACGAAATAGGATACACGGTACGCAACCCGTGAATCACATCAAATCCAAAAGAGAATGGGTATCCCCAGACGAGATTCTTCCATTGCCTTACGCTGAATCCGGTTACGCAACTTCGATCGGTATGGAGATAAATCAGCGAACCAATCTCCGCCGGAAGATTTTTCACCTCCGTACCTATATTATTGGGATTATCATTCTCCCCAAATGTATATTGATTCAGTTGAAGCACCTTTTTCATGCAATGTCATCCGATTCAGCAAATCTTTCACTCTGGTTTCAACAGGCTGTCCATCTTTATAAACCGGTTTCTGCGACCGGGCAGATAACCACGGGAACAAAGCCGATACTAATAAAATCAATAGTTTTCGCATAGTATCATGTTATTAATTAATCCCAATCATCAGTGCGGAAGGAGGATACCGGCAGACCGCCCGTACCAAATAATTCCGCCTTTACAAAATCCTTAAATGCATATCTCACAGCTTTAGGCTCTGCCACATACTTGCATGTGACTACCACAGTGCCTTTTTCTTCATCAATATAGGCGTCCGCCTTATGGAATACCTTATTGTCTCCGGATATCTCAAACAGTTCCAAAGTCTTTCCATAGCTGGTAAGCCCATTAAATTGATTGTCAAAATGAATAATAGCCTTATTTCCCTCAACCTCCATTTTGCTGAAAGTCGGACTTTCCGCTTCAAATCCTTTTCATTCCATAGGTTTTAGAGAGTGCCAGCATGCCCAAACGGTCGCCTACTTCTTTTTTCCTTCTCGGATGGATCAGATATCGCTCTCCTACATCCAACAGTACTGCCATTGCAGAGTTTGGAATTAACGTTAGGCACTGTCTTTGCGCTTCCCGTTGATAAGCCGAAACTTCCGGCCATTGAGGTGTGAAAAAGTTCCACTCTTTATAATCGTAGGGGCAATCTGTGCATAATAAAAGGTACTTCTCCCAATCCCCAGGCTTCGCGCCATTTACCTACCATGGCAGCAACCGAGGGAGCATAACGGGGCACATTGAAAATATTAGACTCACCCTGATACCAGATAATACCTTTTATGCCATATCCCACCAGTGGGTGAATCATACCATTGTACAAAACCGTAGGCACATTGCTAATCCACGGAGAAGTTTCATCACTCAATGGCGGTACGGGATATCATCAAATTGTTTACAAGCTTCCGCATTCATCCATGCTTCGATGTTGGAGCCTCCATAACTGGCATTGATAATACCGACCGGCACATCCATATTGCGCTGTAAGAAATCTGCAAAGAACCATCCCACAGCCGTACATTCCGCTACATTCTCCGGAGAAGCCTTCACCCATTCGGCCTCAAAAATGTTCCAATGGTTTATAGGCCGCTAAAGTAGGGTATATTAATGAAATGTATTTGCTTTTTTGCTGAAGACAATATGGCCTCTGTAGATCCCAGTACCGGCTGGCAATAATATCCTTTCAGCGGCATACTCATGTTGGACTGTCCGCTTGCCAACCATACTTCTCCCACAAACACATTCTGAAAGACTTTTTCTTATTGGCAGTGACTGTCACCTCATAAGGTCCTCCGGCAGCAGGCGTAGGTACGGCTATCTTCCAGGTACCTTTTAGAATTAACAACTCCCGTATATTCTTTATCCGGATTCCATGAAGTGGAAATAGTCACTTTCGTTCCCGGTTTTCCCCAACCCCAGAACGGATTATTTATTTTTGCTGCAACACCATATTGTCACTGAAAATATCAGCAACCTTAAACTCCTGTGCCTCAGCAAAAACATACCAAAGCAAAAGGAATACCAGATTTAATAATACTTTTTTCATCTATCGGATTTCTATTTATTTATGAATATAATTTTTTAAGTCCACGCAAATATAGCGCTATAGGGTAAGAAGTGATAACATAAACCACCCAATAATAACACAATACTCCACAATATGCTTTCTCACTGTTTTAATCTGTTATAATCCACAATTTAAGCTCTACAAATACTCTGTCAGACTGGAAGATTTTCGGACTATTCATAAAACTGCCTGATGCCTGACAGTTCTGGTCAAAATCTTTTCAGCCGTACCCGGTTCGCATTTCCTTTTTCGCTTCTATAGAAGGATGAAAATAGCGAAGCAGATACGAAAGAGGGTACGAAGGAGGTATAAAGGAGGCACGAGGTGGAATAGATTGTCCTGTTTTTCTCTGCCTCGTAAACAGCTAAATTCGTATCTTTGACAAATCATTCAGCAAGTAGATTTCCTTATGGCAAAAGAAAAAACGGTTTATGTGTGCAGCAACTGCGGACAGGAGTCTCCGAAGTGGGTAGGCAAATGTCCGTCGTGCGGAGAGTGGAACACGTATGTGGGAAGAAGTGATACGAAAAGAAGTCGTAAACAAACGTCCGGTATCCGATTGAGACAGAAAAGCCAAAACCCATCGTTCTCAGTGAAATAAAGCGGATGATGAACCGCGTATCGACTTGCATGATGAAGAGTTGAACCGGGTGCTGGGAGGCGGATTGGTTCGGGTTCTCTGGTGTTGATTGGCGGGGAACCGGGAATCGGTAAATCTACTTTGGTACTACAAACTGTGCTTCATATCCCTGAAAAGCGCGTTCTTTATGTATCGGGTGAGGAAAGTGCCCGTCAGTTGAAATTGCGTGCGGACCGGTTATCGCACAATTCCACAAATTGCCTCATCGTTTGCGAAACGTCATTGGAACAGATTTTTGTTCACATCAAAAATACCCGGCCGGAGCTGGTGATCATCGACTCTATACAGACTATCTCTACAGAAAGCATTGAATCCTCCCCGGGAAGCATTGCACAAGTACGCGAATGCTCGGCAAGTATCTTGCGCTTTGCCAAAGAAACGCACACACCGGTATTGCTTATCGGGCATATTAATAAGGAAGGCAGCATTGCCGGACCGAAAGTTCTGGAACATATCGTAGATACGGTGTTGCAATTTGAGGGTGACCAGCATTATATGTATCGTATCCTGCGTAGTATCAAGAATCGTTTCGGCAGTACAGCGGAATTGGGTATTTATGAAATGCGACAGGATGGATTACGGCAAGTCAGCAATCCGTCGGAATTACTGTTAAGTCAGGATCACGAAGGAATGAGCGGGGTAGCCATCGCCTCAGCCATAGAAGGATACGCCCGTTCTTGATTGAAACTCAGGCATTGGTGAGCAGTGCGGTATATGGTAATCCGCAACGTTCGGCTACAGGATTCGACCTAAGGAGAATGAATATTGCTGGCTGTGCTGGAGAAACGGGTAGGTTTCAAGTTGGCTACAGAAGGATGTATTCCTTAATATTGCCGGAGGATTGAAGGTGAATGATCCGGCAATAGACCTGGCGGTTATCAGTGCTATACTTTCCAGCAATATGGACACGGCTATCGAACCGGAAGTTTGCATGGCAGGGGAATAGGTTTGTCCGAGAAATACGGCCGGTGAACCGGATTGAGCAAAAGGATCGGTGAGGCAGAGAAACTGGGATTCAAACGGTTCGTGCTGCCGAAATACAATTTACAAGGAATTGATACGAAGAAAATTAAAATAGAACTGATACCGGTACGGAAAGTGGAAGAAGCATTCGACACTATTTGGATAACAAACTTTATAAATATGAAAAACGATTGAAATCTTATGCGTGCATGCTATTCACAGTCCTGCTGGCGGCATGCGAACTCCCATTGCGATGACTACTATCAAGACATTCCTCACGAAGAGAACATCCCAATGGGAATTGACCTGAACGCCCCTCACCGACGGGCACTCCATCCTATTACCCAAACAACCAATCTGAACTATGCGCTTTCCGCTTTCGGAAAAAAAAATCAATAAGGTTTGGTTTACAATGGGAAACAAAGAGTGGGAATTGAGCGACCAGCCGACAGGAAGTCTCAGCATTACCCGGAAGAGTTTCTGCTGGACGTTATACGCTGACTTTGCAACATGTACGTCAAAAAGCAATAGCGGCAGTATAGCCGACCAGTTTGACAATGAATATTTATGGAGGCAGTCTCTCATGGCCCGTACTGATTGACTATAGTATGGAAGCGCCTCAGTTGCTTGTCTCACAAATCACCGCCGAACGCCAGATTCAGCTGCAATGGGCGCCGCCCGGTTGCTTTCCCATCTTGATATAGTAAACTATCAATTGGATTACTACCGCCACGGCTCGTTTGAACGCTCCATACAGATAGCGACCGGGAGACAAAGCTACATCGACCCGCTGTATGCAGGCGAAAAAAGGGCGAGTATTACATAGGCGTCATTTTTGAAGGACCCGCATTGAGCGGAAATCTCCATTGGCCCATCGGTTCTCTCTCATTAGAAAATTCGATAAGCAGCGCTTCCTCGATTTTCTCCTACGGGAGAAACAATCTTCAGTTGGGAGTGCCCTACCGAAACAAAAATCAGCGTCCAGATAGACGGACAAGCCATTCAAACGACTGAAGGACAAACGAGCGTCGTCATTCCTCATAAAGCCTTCGGCAGTGATTTCTGGGAGCAAAGATCGGACATCAGCTTCTCTGTATTTCCTTATAATACGACTACTATGTCGGCTGTTTATAGCACTGAAGAAAAGACTTATCATTACGCGACCTGTCTTTCAAGCTACAACAGCTATCACACCTGGAACAAAACCGAAAACCAACTTTATGTACTTAATGATCAAAAGTTGCGCAGTTATCAATTACCAGGTTACGGCCTGACCGCGGAAGCAACCATTGCCTCGAGTTATTTATATGAAATATGCGCCGCTCCCAACCACGCCACAATAGCAGTTTCCTGCGGCCCCCTCGTTGCCGAAACAGGCGACTACATCTATCTTTTCGGAGGAAAGGAACTGAATCAAATAGCCCGTATATCCTGCAGAAGGCTCCATGTGTTCACGGGCAGTGTCCGAAACCACCGGGTATTCCTGACTTCAGACCATAAATTAGTTTATTTCTTGAGACAAGGCAGTAAAACGACCGGGCATAGTATGCAATGCCAGCAACGGCAAGCAAGAGAAGACTTTCGAGATAGACACTCCCTCTGATTATTGGTATCTGACCCTCTCGGAAGATGGAAAATGGTTAGTCTACATTGGGAAATCAAACATTCGTCGCAGAGCTTGATAACTATGAAGCCCAAAGCCAGCATGCCATCAATAACTCCATCAATAATGAATACTATTTCTTTAATCCGAAAGATATCCATGAATTAGGTATCGCAACCCAGCGGTCGGATAAGCTTCAGGAATCTGGACACTCAGCGGGATACCCGTACTATCACCTTGCCCAATTTCGCTGACTGCTACAGTGTAGACCCATTGAACGGTAACATCAGTTCGATGTCTGGTTCAGAACTTTATATTCAGAATCAAAAGAAGGTGGGGAGTCCTCTTTCAGGTGCCCTCCTCCTATACATACTCTCAACTGATGGGGAATATCCTCGTCAACAGCGACGGATTAGTGCTCAAACCTTACTAACTACTTGAAACCATGAAACGAATTTATACTGTTTTACTCTGCCTCATCCTGCTGTCGGACTTGGCAAACGCCCAACGATTGCTCGTAGAATATAATCTGGGGTATGGAGCATTCGGAATGTCCGATTTAAAAGGCTTGCTGAAAGAAAGCAACCAACTTAAAGGAATGAAAACCACCGAGAATTTTTCCCGATACGCCATCCACGAAGTGAAAGCGGGAATTGAAACCGACGCGTTTCTTCCGACTGTTGTTGGGGTATCAAAATACAGCGGGACAAAAAAGCGCTTGCCGACTACTCAGGAGAATATAAAGACATTATCAGAGTGAAAGGATATAAAACCGGCTGTTCGTCCGCTTCCTGTTGACGGAAAGGAACGCTCCATTGTCGCTGTTCGCCCAACTGTCGGCTGGCGCCATTTTCAACAAGGTAAACATCAAGAGTCAACTCTCTGCCGTCTTCGGGCGTCAATGAAAAGGAAAAGATCGACCTGAACGGCATTGACATCTTTGTTCAACCAACTCTCATCCTGCAATATTCCCTGTCCAAAGCAGTCGCCCTACAGGCTTTTCGGATATGAATGGTCGCCATTGAAAGCATCCTTGAAGTACAAAGGCGACAAGACGAATCTCAATCCGACTGGGACGGACTACGGATAGGCATGGGTATCGTCACTTATTTCAAACTCCAATAAACACTATTTATGATACAAGAATACCAACTACGCGTGCTACCCGAAGTAGCCGCCAATGAACAAACAATTAAAAAGAGTACCTCGTACAGGAAAAAGGCCTGAATGTGCGGAATATTAATGCGACACGCATCCCTGAAGCGCAGTATTGATGCCCGCAACGAACCATCTTCGTCAATCTGAATGT
>VOFC01004007.1_pt1 | contig 27295 bp, 56 predicted proteins | sample 5384161 | NCBI WGS metagenome assembly VOFC01 (sample SAMN12384722, study PRJNA508395) | human gut metagenome | isolation source: healthy gut B | host: Homo sapiens | reverse complement strand
GATCCTGTTGATCGTAGGAACCTTCATGGATATGACACCGGCCTGCCTGATCTTCACACCGATCTTCCTGCCGGTATGCTCCGGCACCGGGCATGGATGCGCATTCAATTTCTTTTGGTATCATGATGATCTTCAATCTGTGTATCGGAACCATTACACCGCCGTGGTCTGTGGAGTGGAATTTTGCTCCGGAGAAATTTAATCTGACCGTGCAGAGCGTGACCTCCTACAACAGCAGCTTCGAGCTTCTTGTGGAGGATCTGAAGAAATATAAGAAACAGGGATACCGTATTGCGCTGCTGTCCGGTTCCCGTACCAGGGCAGAACGTCTGGCGAAGGACCTTCGGGAAAATGACCTGAATGCTTTTTACGGACAGGACTATGACCGCCAGATTCATCCAGGCGAGATTATGGTAATGTACGGTCATGCCCGGAAAAGGCTTCGAATATCCGCTGATCAAATTTGCGGTGATGACAGAATCCGACATTTTCGGTCAGGAGCAGAAAAAAAAAAAAAAAGAAAAAAACCTACAATGGAAAGCGAATCCAGGATTTTGCAGAGCTTTCCATCGGGGGATTATGTGGTTCATGAGAAGCATGGACTTGGAATTTACCGGGGCATCGAGAAAGTGGAAGTGGACAAAGTTGTCAAGGACTACATCAAGATCGAGTACCGGGACGGAAGCAATCTGTACATTCTGGCCACCCAGCTGGAAGCGCTGCAGAAATATTCCGGCGCGGACACTGCCAAGACGCCGAAGCTGAATAAGCTTGGAAACCAGGAGTGGAACCGCACCAAGTCAAAGGTAAAGGGCGCGGTAAAAAATATCGCAAAAGAGCTGGTGGAGCTTTATGCGGTCCGCCAGGAAAAAAGAGGGGTATGTCTGCGGACCGGATACCGTATGGCAGCGTGAGTTTGAACAAATGTTTCCTTATGAGGAGACCGAGGATCAGCTGGCAGCCATCGAGGATACCAAGAAAGACATGGAAAGCACTAGGATCATGGATCGTCTTATCTGTGGTGACGTTGGCTATGGCAAGACAGAGATCGCCCTTCGGGCTGCTTTCAAGGCAGTCCAGGACAGCAGGCAGGTAGTGTATCTGGTGCCTACTACTATTCTGGCACAGCAGCATTATAATACCTTTGTCCAGAGAATGAAGGATTTCCCGGTGCGAGTGGATCTTCTCTGCCGGTTCCGTACTTCTGCCCAGCAGAAAAAGACCATCGAGGATCTGAAAAAAGGCCAGGTGGACATTGTGATCGGTACTCACAGGGTTCTTTCCAAAGATGTGGAGTACCGGAATCTGGGGCTTTTGATCATTGATGAGGAGCAGCGTTTCGGCGTTACCCATAAGGAGAAGATCAAGCAGCTGAAAAAAGGATATTGATGTACTGACGTTAACGGCAACACCGATTCCGCGAACACTCCATATGAGTATGATCGGTATCCGCGACATGAGTGTGTTGGAAGAACCGCCTATGGATCGGATCCCGATCCAGACTTATGTGATGGAATATGATGAGGAGACCGTTCGGGAGGCAATCGGAAGAGAGCTGGCGAGGAGGACAGGTTTATTATGTTTATAACCGGGTGACAGATATTGACGAGGGTTGCCTTTCGGATCAGCAAGCTGGTGCCGGATGCCCGGGTGGATTTTGCCCATGGACAGATGAGCGAGCAGAGAACTGGAAAATGTAATGTATGATTTTATCAATGGGGATATTGATGTGCTGGTTTCTACCACTATCATTGAGACGGGGCTGGATATCTCCAATGTAAATACTATGATTATCCATGATTCGGACAGATACGGGCTTTCTCAGCTCTACCAGTTTAGAGTGGAAGAATCGGGCGCTCCAACAGGACTGCCTATGCGTTCCTGATGTACAGGAGAAATACCATGCTGCGGGAAGTGGCGGAGAAACGTCTTTCTGCGATCCGGGAATTTACAGATCTTGGAAGCGGGTTTAAGATCGCAATGCGTGACCTGGAGCTTCGCGGCGCAGGAAATCTGCTGGGAGCGCAGCAGCATGGACACATGAATGCAGTGGGTTATGACCTGTACTGCAAAATGCTCAGCGAGGCGGTCAAAGAGGCGAAGGGCATTCACACAATGGAGGATTTCGAGACCACCATTGATCTGAAAATGGATGCGTTTATCCCGGATACTTATATCAGCAATGAGTTCCAGAAGCTGGACATTTATAAGCGTATTGCCGGTAATTGAAAGCCAGCAGGAATATGACGATATGCTGGAGGAGCTGATCGACCGTTTTGGTGAGCCGCCGAAAGCTGTTTTGAATCTTCTTGCCATTGCAAGACTGAAGGCCCTTGCCCATCAGGGATATGTGACAGAAATCAAGCAGCCGAAATTCCTGTTTGCGCCGGTGGGGGATATTGTGCAGGCACTGACGGTGTTTGCGAAGGAACTGATGGAACTGGCGGAAGAGGAAGGAAAGAGCGAAAAGCAGTAGACGGCTGGGCTGTTGAATGCTTTCGGATATTTTGATTTAAAGTAGGCTTTGGGTGGGGAAAATCCGATGGAAATTCGCGAAAATTGTGTGAATTCTATCAGATTTTCCCCTTTCTACTTGCCCTCATGGAAAAAAAAGTTTTATACTCTTATTAGCGTGTCCGCATTGGGGGATCATGCCGGCTGTGCGTGATGACTCAGTGGCACATCAGTGAAAGGGTAATTGGTGATCAATATGAAGAAAATCGTGAAGAACACAACCGTAGTGGCATTAAGTGGCGTAATGGCAATTGGAATGCTTTCCGGATGTGGAAGTAAGTCTATAGATGGAGAGAAGACCGTTGCAACTGTGGATGGCACAGACATTCCTATGGGGGGTTGTAAGTCTGTACGCACGAGAGTCACAGGCACAGACGGTTGCCATGTATAAGAGCTTTATGGGAAGTGCTGGAAATATCTGGAGCCAGGTTGTAGACGAAGATGCTGGCACTACATACGGCGAGCAGGCTGTAGGACAGTTCCTGGAGCAGGTTGAGCTGATGTACATCATGAAGGAGAAGGCTGCAGACTATGGCGTTGAGGTTACTTCTGATGATGAGACTGCTATTGCAGATGCAGCAGCACAGTTTATGCAGGACAATGACGAGGACACTCTGAAGGAACTTGCTGTTTCCGAAGATCAGGTTAAGACTCTTCTGGAGCTTGAGACTTACCGACAGAGAATTTACGATCCGATCCGCAACGAGGCTGAGGTTAACATAACGGATGAGGAGGCACAGCAGTCTTCTTTCAGCTATGTAAGTATTTCCATCAGTGGAGATGACCTTACCGATGATGATATTGCTACCCGCAAGGAGCAGGCACAGGAGATCCTGGATAAGATGAAAGAGGATCCGACAGCAGATATGGGCGAGACAGCCAAGGCTGTTGATGATACTTACAGCGGACTGACCGGAACTATTTTCACAAATGACAGTGATGACGAGGATATTTCCAATTCCTATGATGATGCAGTTGTTGAGGCTCTTAGAACTCTGAAGGACGGAGGTTTATGATGAGCTGGTTGAGACAGATACCAACGTATATGTTCTTCGTATGGACAAGGTAAATGATGAGGATGCAACTGCTTCCAAAGAAGGAATCCCTTTGAGAATACCAAGCGCAGCAACTATTATTCTGAGACAACCCAGCAGTGGCTGGATGATGCAGAGATCACTGTGAATGATAAGGTGCTTGCTACTTTGACAATTACAGATGACCACAGCTTCACAATCAAGGATACCACCGCTGATACAAGCGAGGATGCAGGCACAGATACTGCAGCAGATACCAGTGAAGCAGCTGATTCTGAGGACAGCGAGGCAGCTGACAGCAGCGAGGACACCACTGCAGCTGATGATACAGAAGAGACAGATGCAGCGGAGAGTACAGACAGCACCGATGAGACTGCTGCAGACGAGAGTGCCGACAGCGAGACTGCAAGTACAGATTCTGCTGATACTGCCGAGGAAACAACTGAGGAAAACTAAGAATCGCTAAACGATAATTGAAGTTCTTAGGTAAACGAATGAGAAATGCATAAGTTGGATAACATGATAAAAGAGCCTGCCTGGGGAAGATTCGGGCGGGCTTTTTTTGGCAGATGGTGCAGCGCCAGACGAGTTGCCAAGAGTTGATGTTCAAATATCAAATGAAGGAGAAACGCATGAAAAAAATACTTCTCATTGCTACCGGAGGTACCATTGCTTCAAAATATACAGCAGATGGACTGGCACCGCAGATTTCGGCGGAGGAATTGCTGGAATATATTCCGGAGGCGAAAGAATTCTGTACCATTGATACGGTGCAGCCTTTTGCCCTGGACAGCACCAATGTGTGTGCAGATCACTGGCTGAAGCTGGCGAGACTGATTGAGTCGAAATATGAATTTTATGACGGGTTTGTGCTTTGCCATGGAACCGATACCATGGCATATACAGCTGCGGCTTTGTCTTATCTTATTCAGAATAACCGCAGGCCCATTGTAATTACCGGAGCGCAGAAGCCTATTGATCTGGCAATTACAGATGCAAGGTCTAATCTGATGGACAGTCTGCGGTTTGCTTCCCATGACCGGGCCCATGGAATTTCCATTGTGTTTGGAGGCAAGGTGATAGCAGGTACCCGGGCGAAGAAGAATTTTCCAAAAGCTATAATGCTTTTTCCAGCATTAATTATCCGGATATTGCGTCCATCCATGATCAGAAAATTATTTTCTACATTGATGACAAGGACCAGTCTACCAAACCACTGGTGTTTTACCATGAGAGATGAACCAGAAGATTTTTCTTCTGAAGCTGATACCTGGAATTGACGGAAGGTGCTGGATGCCCTTTTTTCCGGCTTATGACGGGCTGATCATTGAGTCCTTCGGTGTGGGCGGGCTGCCTCATTATGAAAATGACGATTTCATGGAGGCAATCGGGCACTGGATCGAGGCTGGGAAGCCGGTGTGCATGGCGACCCAGGTTACCCATGAGGGCAGTGATATGGAAGTTTACCAGGTGGGAAAAATCATCAAGGAGCGTTTCCCGGTGCTGGAGTCCCATGACATGACTCTGGAGGCGTCTGTGACGAAGATGATGTGGGCGCTTGGGCAGACACGGGATATGGAGAAATTTAAGGAACTGTTTTATACGACGATTAATCATGATCTGCTATTTTTATAGAAGGAGCTTATACACATGAACAAAAAAGAGATTTCCGAAATCAAGAAGCAGTTTACACCAGCCAACTGCGACATTACCCGCATTTGCGGCTGCTATGTAGATGCTGAGAAAAATAAAAAGACAGAGCTGAAAGAAGCATTTCTTTCCCTTTCCGAGGAAGAGATGTTCAAATATTTTGAGATTTTCAAGAAAAACACTTTCCGGTACACTGGTAAAGAACCTGAGGAATATGGAGTTTCCATTAGAGGAGGAAAAAAAGAGGGCGGCAAGCACGAATTCTCATGAAGCTTCGCAAAAAAGCAAGTTAAAGGATGACCAGCTGATCGAAAGCTTTTACGACAAAATTATCGAGAACTATGACTACCCGGAGAATTATTACATAATCCTTGTCCATGCCGTATACGATATTCCGGGAAAAACCTCTGACGGCATTGAGATGGACGACGCTTCCGAGGAAATCTACGAGCACATTCTTTGCAGCATCTGCCCGGTGAAGATGTCCAAGGCGGGACTTTGCTATAATGCGGAAGCAAACCTGATCCAGGACCGTATCCGCGACTGGATCGTGGAAATGCCGGAAAATGGATTTCTTTTCCCGGTGTTTAATGACAGAAGCACAGACATTCACGGAATGCTCTATTACGCCAAGAATGCAGAGCAGCTCCATGATGTTTTTGTGGACGAGATGTTCGGATGCACAGCGCCGCTGTCAGCTGGCGGACAGAGAGATTCCTTTAACCTGCTTGTGGAGGAAACTCTTGGCGAGGACTGCCAGTACGATACAGTTGTGAACATTCATGAGAAGCTGAACGAGATCATCGAAGCCCAGAAGGATTCTCCGGATCCGGTGGTACTTACCAAATCCGAGGTGAAGCGCCTTTTGAGGACTGCGGCGTAGAAGAGGAAAAAGCTGGAAACCTTCGATGACCAGTATGACGTGGCAGCCGGAGAAAAAGCCACCATGGTTGCCTCAACATCACCAACACCCGCAAGTTCGAGATCAAAACCCCGGACGTTGTCATCCACGTTGAGCCTGAGAAAGTAGAACTGGTCGAAACCCGCATCATCGACGGCCGCAAATGCCTGGTAATCCCCATGGAAGATGTGGAGATCAACGGCATTCGCGTGAGAATGGGCGGTGAGAGCAGTGAACATGATGACTATGATGACTATGAGCAAGCGTTGGAGTAATCTCTGTTAATTGATACGACGTGTATAAACGACATTTGTCAAAGTACAGTATAGAAAAGAGGAATCCGTATGACCCTGGCACAAGCTTCGCTATGCGTAGAACAGTACGCCCTGATCGAATCCAAATATATTTCAAGGAACAAACCAGAAAGAAATTCAGTGTTTCCATGCAGCATTATACCTTCGCGGTCAATGCCTTCGTGGAAATGGTCAAGCAGTTCGGAATGGATGAGTATGAGTTCGCGGTCCACGAAACCAGGACCTATGACATTATTACCGACGTAAAAGATTTCAAAAGCGAGATCGGCATCCTTTACCTGAACGACTTCAACCACAAAGTCCTGGAGAAACTTTTTCACGAATTCAACCTGGAATTCCACCCAATCCTGGAGTGCAGCATCTACGTCTACATGTGGAAAGGGCATCCCCTGGCCGACCGCGATCTGATCACCCTGGAAGACCTCCGAGAATACCCTCCTGCCTCTCCTTCGAGCAAGGCACCTACAACTCCTTCTACTTCGCCGAAGAAGTCCTGAGCACCTACGAATACAAACGCCTCATCAAAGCCAACGACCGTGCCACCCTCCTGAACCTAATGGTAGGCCTCAACGGCTACACCTCTGCTCCGGAATCATCTGCGAAGAACTAAACGGCTCCGACTACTGCGCCGTGAAGCTAGACTCCGACGAGGTCATGACCATCGGCTACCTCGCTAGGAAGGGCACCACGATTAGTAAATTAGGGCAGAAATATCTGGAGGAAATTGCCAAATACAAAGACAAAGCATTACGATAATCCACTCACTTACGCAAACTTCCATTTGCAACTAAAGCTGAACCTAACCACCCACCCACTACACCCCCGCTGGCGTCCACCTTTTAGCTATAGTTTTATCCTATAACTAGCCTAACTTTTAAGAATTAACACTTTTACTCCAATTGTGTTATAGTAACCATATCGACGATGAAACACCACTTAAAGGAAAGAGGAAAGACATGTCTTCAATATTAATCCAAGATGTGAGCAAAACCTTCGAAACCAAAGACGGTTCCGTACAAGCCCTGAACCACGTAAGCCTCTCCATTGAAACCGGAGACATCTACGGAATCATCGGAATGTCCGGTGCAGGAAAAAGTACCCTGGTACGCTGTATGAACTTTCTGGAAGTACCATCCGAAGGAAAAGTATTAATAGACGGAAAATCCCTCAGCGAATTTTCCCCAAAAAGAACTCCGCAAAGAGCGAGAAAAAATAGGAATGATTTTCCAGCATTTTAACCTGCTTATGCAGAAAAACGTACTGGAAAACGTCTGCTTCCCACTGTACATCCAGGGAAGAAAAAAGCCGAAGCAAGAGCAAAAGCCCTGGAGCTTCTGGAAATCGTAGGACTGGCAGACAGAGCGAAAGCATATCCCGCACAGCTCTCAGGAGGACAGAAACAGAGAGTGGCAATCGCCAGAGCCCTGGCCTCCGATCCACAGATCCTGCTCTGTGACGAAGCCACAAGCGCCCTGGATCCCCAGACCACATCCTCCATACTTGAACTTTTGCAGGACATCAATCAGAAATTCGGAATCACCATAGTGATCATTACTCATCAGATGTCGGTGGTGCGTGAAATCTGTACACATGTGGCGATTATGAAAGACGGTGAAGTAAAAGAACAAGGCCTTGTAGAAGAAATCTTCAGCCACCCGAAATCACAGGTAGCCAAAGAACTGATCAGCAAGGATTCTGGAAACGATGTAGAAAGCAAAAAAGCTTACCCAGTCAGAAATCCAGGACGGCGAAATCGTTCGAATCGTATTCTCTGAGAACTCCGCATTCGAACCAGTAATCGCAAACCTTATATTAACCTTCCACGAACCTGTAAACATTCTGAAGGCAAACACCAAAAACGTAGGCGGTGTAGCCAAAGGAGAAATGATCCTCCAGTTCATGAGTGACAGTACCAATGTACCGGAGATGAAGAAATTCCTTACAGAACGTGGACTTGAGATAGGGGAGGCGAACTGATTATGTGGACGAAACAAGTAACCGATATGATAATCGCAGGTGTAGGGGAAACATTATATATGACCCTGTTTTCCACCTTCTTCGGATATGTATTTGGAATGCCTCTTGGAATCCTGCTGAAAGTATCCGACAAAGAGGGTCTGGGCCAAACGCAGTACTATATAAGATTCTGGATGTGATAGCAAACATTTTCCGAAAGCATCCCATTCCTGATCCTGTTGATCCTGCTTATTCCATTCACCAGATTTCTGGTAGGAAAAAGCTATGGAACCACAGCCACCATCGTACCCCTTACCATTGCGGCAATCCCTTTTATCGGTCGAATGGTAGAGTCTTCCCTTAAATGAGGTAGACCCGGGAGTTATCGAGGCTGCAAGATCCATGGGAGCAAGCAATCTTCAGATCGTATTTAGGGTAATGCTGGTAGAAGCAAGAACATCCCTGATCTCAGGAGCTACCATTGTAACAGGAACTATCCTTGGTTACTCCGCAATGGCAGGAACCGTAGGAGGAGGCGGACTTGGAGACATTGCAGTACGTTACGGATACAACCGCTGGCAGACGGACATCATGCTGGTGACCGTTATCCTTCTGGTAGTACTGGTACAGATTTTCCAGACAATTGGTATGTTCATAGCCAACAAGCTGGATAAAAGAAAATAAGCCACAGATTATTTTATAAGAAATGGTATCTGTGAGCAGTAACCAAAATCGATAATTGACAGGAGTTTTTAGTAGCCCCTGTTTATTATAAAAAATGATTGTAATGTAGAAACTAAATATATTTTTCAAAAAACAAGGAGGAAGTTTATTATGAAAAAATTAATCGCAGCAGCACTCACAGGAGCACTTGTACTTGGAACCGTTGGAACATCCGTTGTATTCGCAGCAGATGACGACAAAACCATCACAGTAGCAGCTTCCGAGACACCTCACGCTGAGATCCTTGAGGAGGCTAAGCCACTTCTTGAGGCAGAGGGCTATGACCTTGAGGTTACTGTATTTGATGATTATGTACAGCCAAACGAGGTTGTAGAGAGCGGCGATTTCGATGCAAACTACTTCCAGCACATCCCATATCTTGAGAGCTTCAACGAGGAAAAGGGAACACACCTTGTAAATGCTGGCGGAATCCACTATGAGCCATTCGGAATTTATCCAGGAACAAAATCTAGCCTTGATGATATCGCAGATGGCGACACAATCGCAGTACCGAACGATACTACCAACGAGGCACGTGCACTGCTTCTTCTCCAGGATAATGGAATTATCAAACTGAAAGACGGTGCAGGTCTTGAGGCAACTGTAAACGACATTGAGGAGAACCCATACAACGTAGAGATCGTTGAGCTTGCAGCAGAGCAGGTAGCACGTGTTGCAGAAGAGACTGCTTACATTGTCCTGAACGGAAACTATGCTCTTCAGGCTGGCTACTCTGTATCCAAAGATGCACTTGCATATGAGAAATCTGATTCTGAAGCAGCAAAGACATATGTAAACGTAATCGCAGTAAAAGGAGGCAATGAGGACGGCGACAAGATCAAAGCTCTTGTAGACGTATTAGAATCTGACGAGATCAAAGATTTTATCAATGAGAAATATGACGGCGCAGTTATCCCATTTGATGACAGCGAGGACGCAGCAGATGAAGCTGACGCAGAGGAAAGCACAGATGCGGAGGCTGACGGAGATGACGCAGAGGCTGATGCAGAAGCTGATGCAGAAGCAACAGACGCTGAATAATCCGCTTCCGTTACAGAGTATTTTCCATAATAAGAAATGAAGCGCAGGCAGACTGGAATCCCTGTAAAACAGGTGTATTCCAGTCTGTTTTTCCCTGTGTAAAAACAGTTGAAAAAGCGCTGAAAATCTGCTATTATAGAGACGAATTTGATCATGGTAGAAGGTATGGCAAAAGTCGGTTTCTTCCGCTGGTTCTGCATGGAAATCGCAAAGATTTTTTCCGCTGGTAAAATATCAGGTTATTCCGATCTTTATGACGTTTATGCTGCTGTCCTTTGTACTGGCAATGTTCATTGACAGTATTACCGTTATTCTGTTCCTGGCAGCAGTTACCGTAGAGCTTGCACAGCTGTTGAAATTCAATCCGGTTCCGGTTATCCTGTCAGAGATCTTTTGTGCGAACTTAGGAGGATCAGCAACTATGTGTGGAGATCCGCCGAACATTATCATTGGAACATCCCTTGGATTTTCCTTTTGCAGACTTTTTGACAAACACAGGTCTTATCGCGGTGATCGCACTGGTGCTGGTTGTAATCTATTTTTACTTTATTTTCCGCAAAGAGCTTACAAAGAATGCAGGGCAAAATCGATCCGTCTACTCTTATCCGGATCCTTCCGAAGGAAGCAATTACAGACAAAGAGGATTTATCATCAGCTGGATCATTTTCCTCTGTGCAGTTGTTCTTCTGGTAACATGCCATTCTGACAGACAGGGCTTACCGTATCCTGTATCGGTGTATTTATCGCAGCAGTGACACTGATCACTTCCGGAAAAAGATGCTTTGGAGCTTCTGAAAAAGGTAGACTATAAGACCCTGTTGTTCTTTGTCGGACTTTCGTGTTGTAGGCGGTCTGGAGCAGACTGGCATCCTTACTATCCTGGCTGGATTTATCGGCAAGGTAAGCGGCGGAAACCTGAAGGTAATGATCGCAATCATCATCTGGGTATCTGCAGTTGCAAGTGCATTTATTGACAACATTCCGTTTGCAGCTACCATGATCCCGGTTATCGACAGCCTGGCAGCAGCACAGGGAATCGATATTTCCATTCTTGCATGGGCTCTTGCAATGGGTACTGATATCGGCGGAAGCGCAACCCCAATCGGAGCTTCTGCAAACGTAGTAGGAATCGCTACCGCAGCCAAGAGCGGCCACATGATTAAGTGGGGCAGATACTGCAAAACTATGGCACCGGCTACGATCATCGTAATCTTTGTATCAATGTTTATGATCTGCAAGATATTTATAATGCCAGATTGGATTGCGGAAGCAGCTCAGCTGGTCCGCAATCCGCGGCATGAAACTATGGAAAAAAGGAGGGGATACCATGAAAACACAGAAACAGGTGATCATTTCCATCGGACGAGAGTTCGGAAGTGCGGGACATGAGATCGCAGAGCGAATCGCCAAGCGCTATGGACTTTCCTTATATGATCACAACCTTTTTTTGAGAGGTGGCAGACAGCCACAACGTAAGCAGCGAGGAGCTTGAGATCTTCGACGAGATGAAGCACAACAAATTCCTTTACCGTACCGTTAAGGGAATGAGCAGTTCTCCGGCAGACAACGTTGCCCTCATGCAGTTCAATTTCCTTCGGGAAAAAAGCAGAGAAAGGCGAATCCTTCGTAGTAGTAGGACGCTGCTCTGAGACCATCCTGAAGGACTATCCGGGACTGATTTCCATTTTCGTTCTTGGAAATATGGAAGACAAAATCGCCCGTATTTCCCGTCTTTATGGAAAAACAGAAAAAGAAGCAGAACGTTTTATCAAAGAGAAAGACAGAAAGAGAAAGAAATATCATGACAGTCACTGCAAGACCAAATGGTCTGAGACTCATACCTATGATCTGAGCCTGAACAGCAGTACACTTGGTATTGAAGGAAGCGTTGATTTCCTGTCTGAATATATTGACAAACGAACAGCGAGAATGAAATAAATGGTCAGAGGTTCTGTCAAGACGCACACAGCTGTCATGACAGGACCTTTTTGTCTACAGGAGGAAAAACATGTTTACAGATGACGAAAAAAGATTACCTTATGCGTATCATTAAAGAAGTAGCTCGTGTGCTGGCAAGCGTAATGCTTGGAAAAAAAATATGTGCAGGTAGAGCTCCCGGTAGAATCAAATACCAGATTTCCGGTGATAAAGCTTCACCATCTGAAAACAATGGTGGACAATGGGGAAATCAACGAGGCGGAGAACGAGCTTCTGGACAGAATCGATTATTCTGACAAGGAAGACCTGGCAGAAGCCATGTTTTTTCTACGAGTATGCAGCATCCAAAGGGGATGAATTCCTGGAAGCCCACAACTACTCTTTGGAAGAGATTAAGGATGGCCTGCAGCAGCTGGCCCAGGACGCTGGCTATGGCAACATTATGAATATGTTAGACATTGGATAAGAAGGAGATTAAAGATGTTTCTTGAAAAAACAGGGACCGGATAGAGAAAGACTTTGAGGATTTTTCCAGGGAACTTCCAGGAAAAGCAGAAGAAATCGAGAAAAGAATGGAAACCTTAAATGCAGATATTGTGATTGGAATGAAGTATCTGTACAGCAACATGCCTTACAGCGATGTGGGAAATTACACATTCGACACCTATCTGGATTATGTCCAGCAGGGAATCTGGCTTTGGGAAAATTCCCCTTATGTGAAGAAATACCCGGAGCTTTATTTTCTGAACTATGTGCTTTTTCATCGAACTAATGATGAAGAAATTAAACCCTGCCGTACTTATTTCTGGGAAAAAATAAAGGACCGGATCCAGGGCATGAGCATGATGGAAGCTGCGCTGGAGATCAACCACTGGTGCGCTGGCGAAGTGATGTATCAGGGAACGGATATGCGTACCGGCTCTGCTCTGGAAATTTACAGAAGCGGTGTGGGAAGATGCGGTGAAGAATCCGTTTTTGCCATTAATGTCCTGAGAAGTGCAGGAATCCCTGCAAGACCAGTATATGTGCCAAGATGGTCCCACTGTGACGACAACCACGCCTGGGTGGAGGTCTGGTGCGACGGCGACTGGCATTACCTGGGAGCCTGTGAGCCGGAAGCAGTTTTGGATAAGGGCTGGTTTACCAACGCTGCATCCAGAGCAATGATGATCGGTTCCAGATGGTACGACCGTGCCATGCCGGACGAAGATGTCATTGGAAAGACGGAATGAACAGGATCATCAATCTTCTTGGCAAATATGCAAAGACCAAGCGGATCACCATCCGGGTAGAAGATCTGGAAGGAACCCCGGCTGGCGGCGCAAGGGTGCAGGCCGAGGTTATGAATTACGGGGAGTTTTCCCCAGTGGCGAAGATAAGCGCTGATGAAAACGGATGCATTTCTTTTGTCACAGGCCTTGGAAGTTTGCTGATCTGTGCAGTTTATGAGGGCACTTACGGCGAGCGGGTGATCGACACCAGAGATGGAGATGAATTTTGTCTGCACCCTGGGAGAGGAATATGAGGACGAGCTGTGGGTGGATTTTTCGATATGATCGCCCCAGAAGATACAGGCCGGACCAAGTGGAATATTTCCAAAGAACAGGAAGAGGAAAATAACAGAAGAATTGCAGAGGAAGGCGAGCACTGCCGCCGCAAGATTGCCAAATTCCAGCCTCTGTGGAAGCGCTGCCTGTATGGACACACCATGGAAGAGGTGGAGCCGATGATGGCAGTTCTGTCTGAGAAGGACAGAAGGGATGCTTTTTCCGGAGGTGCTGGAAGGCCACTATCAGGAGGCTTCTGTTTACCGGGAATTTAATCCGGACGAGATCTATATTCCTTATGTGTGGAATCCAAGAGTAGAGAACGAGGTTCTCACGAAATGGAGAAAGAAGATTCTGGGTTATTTCGATAAGAAACAGAGGGATGCCTTCGAGTCTGATCCTAAGCGGATCTGGACCTGGATCAAGGAAAATATTTCTGTTCGCAACGACAAGGAGCGTCTGACGGCTTACACCACTCCTGGTGCAGCGCTGGATCTTAAGATTGCAGGGGAGAAATCCCATAAAGTATTGTTTGTTGCCATTGCAAGAACCCTTGGAATTCCGTCCAGGCTGAATCCTACAGATGGTGCCATTGAGTACTGGGATGGCATAAAGTTCGTTCCGGTGCTGGAAGAGAGCCGCAAGGAAGCTCACCTTACTGTTCTGGCCGGGGGAGAATGAGAACTGGAATTACTACCAGAACTGGACCATTTCTGTGACAGATGGAAAGGGCTATCTGACTCTTGATTTCAGCGGGAAGCAAATGGGAAAAACGGAAAGCTTGAGCTGGATATTATGCCTGGGGATTACCGGATTCTGACAGGAAATCGTCTGCCAAACGGAAATATTCTTGGCAAGCGGTATGACTTCCATATTGAAAAAAGACGAGACCAAGAAGGTGGAGCTGGAGCTTCGGGAGTACAGCCTGGAGGAAATGCTGAATCGGCATTCTATTCCGGATTCCAGGCTTAGAAATAAAGATGGTGAGGTAGTGTTGATTTCGCAGGTGACAGGTACACCGTGCGCGGATGAAAATCTGGAACACGGCGATGGCGTCCAGCGTAAGATTTTCTTCTGGCTGGAGGAAGGCCGTGAGCCTACGGAGCATATCCTCAACGAGATTATGGATTTGAAGGAAAAATATGAAAAAATCCAGCAGAACCTTGTGTTTATTTTAAGAAATGAGGATGCACTGAAGAACGCGACTCTTTGCAGATGTCTGGAGATGCTGCCAAAGATTCAGGTATTTTTCCATGACTTCGGCAAAGATAAAGAGATGACAGCGCGCCGCATGTACGTGGCTTCTGAAAAGCTGCCGCTGATGGTTGTGACGGATGGAGCGTGCCAGGGAATGTTTGCGTCTGTGGGATATTCTGTTGGTATGGCGCATATGCTGCTGCGGATTTTCCATGTGTAATTCCATTGTGCAGGCAGGATATGATGCGCACGTAAGTTGTCGGGAAGGCGGGAGAGGACGAAGATGAATCGAGACGAAATAAAATAAATGGCCATGTTTACTATGCTGCTGAATCATATCGCAAATATTTTCTTAGAGCCGGGAACCCTTCTGTTTGAGATTTTTGTAGATGTGGGATATTTCACAGCCATTACTATGTGCTACTTCCTGGTAGAGGGCTATGGCTACACCAGGTCCAAAGAGAAATATGGAAAGCGTCTGCTTCTGTTTGCGGCGCGATTTCCGAAATCCCCTTCTGCCTGGCATTTACAGAGGAGGGAACCATCAGCTTCGTAAATATGAATATGATGTTTACCCTTTTCCTGTGCTTCCTGATCCTTGTGGTCCGGGGAAAAGGTCCAGGCAGACTGGAGGCGGAATGCCTGCATAATCGTGCTTGTGGTTCTTTCCATATATAGCGACTGGGCGCTGCTGGCTCCTTTGTTTACGCTGTGGTTTGCCACCTGCGGACTGACGGATGCACAAGGCAAAATAGCAGAGGATTTCACTGCGCAGCGGCGAAAGAAGCTGTGGAAGGTGTTTGGAAACGCCATGCTGCTTTTCGGGCTGGTCAATCTGGCAGAAAACATAGAGACCATGTCGCCAGGAATGAGCATCTTGCGTTCTCTTGGCGCTGTGGCTGGAATTTTCCTTTCCGCAGTCTGCATTATTTATCTGTACAACGGACAGCAGGGGAAAAAGCACAGAACCTTTTCCAAATGGTTTTTCTACATTTTTACCCGGTACATCTGCTGATTCTGGGACTGCTGCGGCTTGCGCAATAAAATAGAATATGCTAAAATAGAACAAGATTCGAGGGGCAAAGGAATTTGCCCCTCATTTTTAACTTTTAGAGAAAGGACATATTCTATGTTTCATGTAATTCCGGGAAATTTTTTCGTCCCATTGTCCTCACCCAACCGAATTGTATACTGGGAATGTATCAGCCGCCTTTTTGTCCATTATGGAACACCAGTTCTCCTTTGGCGTGGAAAGAGAAGTGCTGGTAGACGAGCTGGAATTTTATTTTAACCAGGAAAACGCAGCCCAGCTGGTGGAAGAGGAATTCAGGCATATGACAGCCGGAGCCGCGCCAACGGAATCCTGCGCCGTCTGGAATATTACGGCTGGATCGAAGTGGAGACAGACAAAAGCTATGTGCAGAGAGTGAATTTCAAAGAGTATGCAGTGAAGGTGATTAAGACGCTGCTGGACATTGCAGACGGCAAACAGATCGAGTACCAGGGCTACATTTATACCATATACAGCCTTGTGACTGGAACCATGGACAAGCCGGGAATCGTGCTGATGCAGATCTGGGAAAACACGGATCTTCTGATCACCGGCCTGAAGAATCTGAATTCCAACATCAAGCATTACATTGACGAACTGACCAAACACAGCACAGTGGCAGAGATTATGGATGCCCTGTTTAATGATTATATTACCAACATTGTAGATAAGGCCTACCACCGCCTTCTTACTTCTGACAACGTGTCCAAATTCCGGCCGGAGATCATCTCCCGACTGGAAGAGAAAGCCATGAGGAGGCGTTTCTGGAAGAGGCGGCAAGGGAGATCGCATCTATTCCGGGGAAGTTTCTGTGGAAGAGGGAAGGGAGCTGATTTACCGCTATCTACATGAGATTATAGAAGCTTTCCGCGGCATGGACGATATTCTCCAGGAGATCAATCAGAAAAACACCCAGTACCAGAGAGCTGCCATAGGGCGCGCCAAGTTTCTTCTTGCAGGAAAACGAGGATGTGCGAGGTCAGCTAAAAGAGATCCTTATGGGAATCAACGAAGAGATCAACCGGGAGAACATGGACCTAGGCGGCATCTACCGCATTGATTTCCTGGATGACCTGGTGCAGATCTACCAGTGCTCCATCCTGGAACAAAGTTCCCTGTATCTTGCAGTGGAAGGCAAGCGGGAATTTACTCCTGCAAGCCTGGATGAGAAAGAGCCGGACGAAGAACTGCGCCGGGAAAAAATGCGGAGGATGGCTGAGAAGATCCAGAAGGTGGTCAGCGTGGAAAAAATCCAGGACTATGTGGATCAGCAGCTTGGAAATGTGGATGAGATGAACGCCAGCCAGCTGCCCCTTGCCAATGAAGATGATTTTATTAAGCTGATCTACACCAGGCTTTACGGTCAGCGCAAAAATATGGGATATACAATTGAGACAATGGAAGAACGGGAAGTGAACGGCTACCGTTTCAAAGATTTTCGGATACGGAGGAGAGAGAATGGAATATCTGGAGGGATTGCTTCAAAAGAAAAGGATAATTTCGGCAGAGTTTGCAACCGTCTTCTGGGAACCTGCTTTTTTGTGCAAAGGAAACCAGAATACCAAAGCAGATTATTATTTTGTGCTGAAATACCGCAAGGAATTTAAGGAATACTTAGGGGTACTGGGCTACCGCCTGGAGATTAACGAGGAATATGGTGTGGTTCAGCTGACCAGCCCCCGGGGAATCAACCGCATGAATCTGAAGCTTTACGATTCCATTGTGCTTTTGATTCTTCGGATCCTTTATGATGAAAAAGAAACGGCAGCTTTCGGCAGTGGAAGAGGTGATCGTCAATCTTGGGGACATTCAGGACCGCTTCCTCAGCTTAAATATCCGTGACAAAATAATCGACAAAACAACCATGCGAAATGCGTTGAGCCTGTTCCGCAGATACCAGATCGTAGAACTTCTGGACCGGGACCTGGGGGATGAGGAATCAAGGGTTCTGATCTATGATTCCATCCTGATGGCTGTACGCGTGGAAGACATTAAAGCTGCATTTGAGAAACTGGAAACATACAGAAAGGGAAAGAACATAAGCAATGAAGAAACTGACGAGGATGAAGCTGATTAACTGGCACAGGTTCAACAACTGTACCATAGATTTTGGAGATTCCACTCTTTTTGTCCGGTGAAAACGGCGCTGGAAAATCCACTCTTCTGGATGCAATCCAGTTCGTGATCATCTGTTCCACCGGGTATTTCAACAAGGCCGCCCACGAAAACGGCAAGCGAAAGCTGACCGGCTATATCCGCTGCAAAACCGGAAAAGAGAATCAGCCTTATGAGCGCACCGGGGAGATCAGTGCCCATGTTGCGCTGGAATTTTATGAGGAAAGCAAGGATAAGTATTTCATTATCGGCGCGGTGGTAGACTCTGCTTCTGAGGGGCAGGAAACGACCGTCCGTTATCTGATGGAGAACACCAGACTTTCCGATGACCTGTTTCTTTACGGAAATCAGGTGAAATCCATTGCAGAATTCCGAGGCTCCAACATTGACATTCGCCAGTGGTGCAAGACCAATGTGGAAGCGCGAAAAATGGTCACAGCAAGGCTTGGAAGAATCGAAGACAAGTTCTTCCGTCTGATTCCGAAAGCTCTTGCATTTAAGCCTATTGATGATATCAAGGACTTTGTTTACTCCTATGTGCTGGATGAAAAAGAGGTTAATATTGAGGTTCTCCGGGAAAAATGTGCGCACCTATCAGGATATGGAGCGCACCCTGGATAATGTGAAAAAGCGGATGAAAAAGCTCGAAAAGATTCAGGAACTGCATCAGCGCCTGCAGGAGCGGATGGAACGGGATCAGATGTATGAATATTTCCTGAAACGCAGTGACCTGGACCTTGTGGAAGGCAAAATAAGAAGCATAGATGCAGCCAAAAAAGAACGAGGAAGTCCGTCTGGAACAGGCCAAAGTCCAGCTGGAAATGCTGCAGAAGGAACGTGCCGAGAAGCAGGAAATTGCCACCAATCTACAGGTAGAACTGCGCCATAATCGGAATTTGTAGCTCTTGAGGAAGAGAAAAAAAAGAGCTGGAAAGACAGCTGGAAAAGCGTAGAAATGCACTGCAGGATGAATCGGAACTGAAGAAAAGTGTTGCAAAGGCGGCGAAAGACAGCGAGCGGCTTCTCATGGGCGTTAAGGGATGCAGGCGGTGATTCCCAGAAACTGATATCCTGCGTCCGGGAATACCGCACACAGCTGCAGAAACTGGATTCTGAGGCCAATGTAGCAGCACTGAAAAGCCTGACAGACGATGTGATCCACTGCAAGCAGAAGTATTTTGCAGGACTTCAGGGAGAGCTTTGCCAAGCTGCAGATCCAGCTGAAACAGAATCACGCAGAACAGGGAAAAGCTGAACAAAAAGATCAGCAAACTGAAGCGTAACAAGCTTACCTATCCATCAGGAGTAGAACTCCTTACAGAAACTATACAGGAGGAATTTGCCAGCCTGGGACGGGAAATCCAGCCGGGAGTTCTCTGCGAAATGCTGGAAATCCAGGATGAAGAATGGCGAAATGCAGTAGAAGGATATCTGAATACACAGCGTTTTTATGTGCTTGTGGAGCCGGAGAATTTCGACATTGCACTTGGAATCTATGACCGCCTTCGCAAGGAGAAAAAGGTCTACGGCGTGGGTCTGATCAATACCAGAGATTTGGAAAATTATGATACTGCTCCTGCAGGAACTTTGGCTTCCGTTGTAACTTCCCAGAATCAATATGCCCGCCAGTACAGCAACATGATCCTGGGAAAAGTGCAGATGTGCGAGCGTTACGAGGACCTGAAAAAGTACCCCATTTCCATTACAAAGGGCTGTATGCGCTACCAGAACCGGGTGGCAAGCGCCATCAAGCCAGAGGTATTCCGGGTGCCGTTTATCGGCAAAAAATGCCTTTACCGTTCAGCTGGTTCAGGCAGAGGAGGAGTACCAGAAGATGAATGAGCTTCTGGAAAATCAGGAGAAGCAACTGGCCGGGATGAATGAAATTCTGGGACTTCTTTCCACAGACAGTGATGTGGATATCAAGTACCGCCTGGATGTGCTTCATACTCTTGGAACCGTGGACAGGGCCATTGCCAAATGCCAGGAAAACATCCAGAAGCTGAAGGAAAATTCTACATTGATTGAGAAGCAGATTCAGCTGGAAGAACTGGAAAAAAAAAACTGCTGCGTGGGCTGGATGCTTCTGTGAATTCTGATACGGAGAAAATCGGCGGAATACGAACTAGAATTCAGGATCTGATTTCCAGAAAACAGGCCTTTCTGGAGAACGCGATGACAGAGAAGGGAAGGTCCTTTCCCTGGGAGAGGCAGCTGGGGATGTCTTAAATTCCTGGAATCAGGAGTACGAGGAAGCGCTTGGAAAACGTCCGGTGGAGCAGTTCCAGAATGAGTATCTTGGCAAACGAAGAAAACAACAGTGACAGGTGGGAAAAAATCAAAGACCAGATGATAAATGCCATGGTGGAATACAAGACAGAGCATGATTTCGGTGCAGCTGCCAGCTTGGAAGGTTTTTCTGAGTTTCAAGCTGTATATGACAGACTGAAAAAATTCCGAGCTTTTGGATTATGAGGAGAAAGTACAGTCTGCCCGACATGCTGCGGAAACAGAGTTCCAGGAGCAGTTTCTTGCAAAGCTTCAGGAGAATATGAAGCTGGCGCAAGGGGAATTTAAGGAGCTGAACAAGGCTTTAAAGGGGATTGACTTCAGCAGTGAGCGCTATGAATTCCAGTTTATGCCAAGCAAAAATACCGCAGCTATTATGAAATGATCATGGACGATTTCAATGTAATTCAAGGGGAATCCTGTTTTCCGGAATGTTCCATGAGGCTCATAAGGATGTGATTGAGGAGCTGTTTGAACGGCTTTCTGTAGGCGGTGAAAACAGCACGCAGACTCTGGAGGAGTTTACGGATTACCGTACTTATATGGATTATGATATTAAGATCATACATGATGACGGCACCTATTCTTACTATTCCAAGGTATGCGAGGAAAAAGAGCGGCGGTGAGACACAGACCCCGTTCTATGTGACCGTGGCAGCTTCTTTCGTACAGCTTTACAGCAACAATATTGGAGGAGAGGCGGCTGGACTGGTGCTGTTTTTGATGAGGCGTTCAACAACATGGATGATGAGAGAATTGGCGGCGTACTGGAATTCCTTCGCCGCCTGCCATGCAGCTGATCATCGCGGCTCCGCCGGATAAGATTCAGTATATCGGTCCGGCTATGGATGAGATCATGCTGGTTATGACAGATCAGAAGCGGAGTTATGTGGAGGAATACCATAACGCGGTGTAAAAAAAAATATTCACAATTCACAGTTGCACAGTGACAGATTACGCGTTAAAATAGATGAAAATAACGCAGAGGAGGTACCGCATATGACTACACTGGAAATTCTGGACCGTCTGCAGGGCGATGCACTGAAAGATGGAGAACTTCGCAACAGGCTGTGCAGAAGTCTTGGCTATGAATTGTATGAGATGGATCTGGTGTCTGCAGGAGAGGATTTCTACGCCACCATGCGCCGCAGTACCAACGGCGGAGGGGAGAATTCTCCGAAGCTGGAAGGGGAAGATGATTTCTACGAGCTGCTGATGGCAAGCCTGGAGGCAGCGGAGAAAGCGGAGTAAAGAAATGGAAGAATAGAAAAATATGGTTGAGTTGACCAAACTGCAGAAGCAGTTATTTGAATTGCAGGATTTGAAATACCGTGATTTTCACAGCAAATTAATGCCCGAAACAGACAAGGAAAAACGGTCATTGGAATCCGTACGCCAGTCCTTCGAAATTTGCAAAGGAATTCGCCGGGACTTCGGAGGCAGAGGTGTTTTTTGCGGCAGCTTCCGCACCGATACTATGAAGAAAATAATCTTCACATGATGCTGATCACGGGGATAAAGGACTATGGGAAATGGATGGAAGAGATTCAGAGATTTCTTCCCTGTATTGACAACTGGGCAACCTGTGATTACCCGGCACCGAAGTGCTTTGCCAGGCATAAAGATCAGGTGCTGGAGGAAGCAAAGAGATGGATTTCTTCAGGAGAAACCTATGTCATTCGTTATGGAATCGGTATGCTGATGCGCCTTTTTCCTGGACGAAGATTTTCCTCGGAATATCTTGAAATGGCGGCAGCGGTTTCAATCCCAGGAGTATTATGTAAAGATGATGGTAGCCTGGTTCTTCGCCACCGCCCTTGCCAAGCAATGGGATGCCACGGTTCCCTATATTGAACAGCATAAATTATCAGACTGGGTACACAGAAAGACCGTTCAGAAGGCCGTGGAAAGCTACCGATCACACCGGAACAGAAGGAATATCTGAAAGGATTTCGATAAAAAGACAATCATAAATGCCAGAGATAAAAGCATTTGCATATAGATGCAGAGTGCTTTTTCTCTGGCATATTTTTTATATGATAATGCTAACAGAACTATTGGCAGCGAATTTATTACTTTTTTTATGGAACACAATTGCCCGGTCATACACGATTTCATAATAGGAAGCCCCTACGTTGTTCTCATCCATATATGCCCGGAAGGCCAGAAGAAGGCTATCACCGTTGTCTACACCATAGAATTTTCCCTTCTCATTTCCGGTAGAATGTTCGATGATGGCGGTGTAATCATCCATCTGGGTACGGGCCATTTTGTACACATAATAATCGTCTGCATTGTCGCAGTCTTCCTCAAGATAGGAAGCCGCGCTGCCTGGGAAAAGGGAATCGTACACGCTGCATACGCCGTTGAGCATAGGGCGGGCATAGAGAACCGCGTTGGAGTATAGGGCCTTTCCGGTCTGTGTGTGATTGACTCCGTAAACAACAACGAAATCCTCATCGGAATTTAAGGTAAAATCTTTTGTCATCACATAGGCGGTATCCCGGTTGTCACCCTGTGCATTGCGGTCATTCAGGTAAGCAGTAAGTCCCTCCGGAACCGCAATATCTGTGCTGAGCTCTTCATAATCATACTCATTTGCGTACTGGGAGATGATTGCTTCCCGAATTTCATCCAGACGCTGGCTGCCATTTTTCAATTTGAAATTTCATGTTCGCCAGTTCCGCGGGCTGTGAGAACTGCGTTTTCGTAAGGATCTGCATCCAGCTCTTTTTTGGGGAAACACGGTAAACAACGGAGTTTGCAGAAAGACTTTCTGTGTAGCTGTCATAGGCGTCCTGATCTGTTGGCTGGGAAATGCGGCCGAGGAAACTAAAGGTGTCGGCTCCTTTTTGCAGACCCATATTATAGGTGTCTACGGGAATCGGCATCACATTGATCATGCTTTCATCGTAGCCGGCAGCAGTCAGCTGTGCAGTTACTTTTTCGGTTACAGTCTGGTTGGCGCTGATTACAATAACCGCCTGAGAACCGTATGCGCTGTCTCCATCATGCTTGATATTTACCATATTTACAGAGTCCCCGATGGAACCGAAAATAGGGTGATACAGACCGGTTTCCTCATTTCCTGCGCTGAAAAATGCCTTTTCGTTGGTGTAATCCTTTCCCTCTTTTTGCTGGGTAAACATTACGTAATTGATGAAGGAATAGTACTTGCATTCGGGGAAAGCTGCGTGATCAGAACGATAGCTTCGTCCTGTCCAAGCTTATACTGCCAGCCGCCCGGGGCAAAATATGGATTCGCCGGAGCATTTTCTACATTTGGATCATCATAGAGAGTGGCTGTCTCGTCCGGCCAGTTGTAGTCTGGATTTCCCTTGGCATTGTCCTGTTCCGGGGCGGCAGGAAGATTGAAGACCATGTAGGAGGAACCTGCATTATTGCCGAAACAGCTGAGAAGACGGCCAGCGGAAGCCTCCTTTAATGTGTCCAGTTCATAGAAGGAACCCTGCTGAACATAGAAGCCTTCGTTTTCCAGAAGGGTCTGAAGCTGGCTGGCATTGTTGTCTTGGGGGTTGTTTGAAGCGTCCGTGGCTTCAGCCGTAGGTTCTTCGTCTGCGCTTACCAAAGTTGGGCTGGAAACAAGTCCGCCTGCTAATATCGCTGCTGCGAAAATTCCCGCTGCAAATGTATAAAAAAACTGCTTTTTCTTCATAGGCTTATACTCCTTTATCGGTTCAATGATATGTTGGAGTAAGTATAGCATGAGAAAAAGCAGTTTTTTGATTTTTAGGGAATGAAATACATGCTTATGGAATAAAATGCTGCGGTGTGTATTGGCAGCGCCCAATCTTACATGAAATCATTCGTTGCATTTAGGTGTAGTAGGTTCATTAACGGAAGCTCTTCAGCCAGTTTACCAGGGAATCATGCCAGATGTTGTCGTAAACGGTTTTCTTCATCTGGTCAGTAACCGGACCGTTGTTTGCCATTTTGGCAAGGATGCCAGCCTGGAGTTCTTCCACAGTCATGTCTTCCGGTGACTTGGTCCAGTCTACGGTTACTTCGGTTTCTCGGAAGCTGTCTGGGAAGTAGCTTCATTGTCGGCAGCGGCTTCTTTGTCTGCAGAAACATCGTTGGAAGCTGCGACTTCTGAAGCTGCGGGATTTACAGCGGATTCAGAGGCAGCTGTTTTTCAGCAGCTGGCTCAGCATCTGATTTATAGTTGGAAGCCTTTGCTTCAGTTGTAGAAGCGGCTTCTGTTTTTTGCTGTATTCGCTGAACTGTTCTCGGAAGCTGTCTCTGGTTTTTTCGCAGCCATGTCAACTGGCTTATACTCCGGCATGTTCCCGGCCGCAACCCAGATATTTCCGCTGTTTCCAGCAACGGTTACATTAATGCTTCCGCCATTTTCCACGGAAACCTTTTCCCCGGTAAGTGTGCTCTACATATTCAGCAGCATTTCCAGCTGGCAAATTCATGGAAGCGGCATTATCATCGTTGTTTACAGTTACGATCACGCGAACTCCATCAAGGTCACGGGCGAAAGCATACTGGCGGTTGGTCAGCATCAGCTCCGCATAGCTTCCATAGTTAAGTGCCGGCGTATTCTGGCGAACCTTTCCAAGAGCGGCAATAAGCGCGGTGCAAGGATTTTTCTCAGTGGCATCTGCGTAGTCCGCAAGATTCAATGCAGGCCTTAAGCTGTCATCGGAGGTTCTTTCCTTGCGGCCTTCGATTCCAAATTCGGAACCGTAGTAAATGCTTGGAACGCCTGGAAGCGTATAGAGCAGTACGTGAACCGGAGCAAAATGCGCTTTGTTGGAAAGCTTGGTGTAAATACGCTCCACATCATGGTTGTCCACGAAATTGTAAAGATCCAGGTCGCCCATGTTCTGCAGATATTTCACAGTATGTGCGATCTCGAAATAGTTGTGGTCGTTGTGGCCGCTGTAAAGTGCCTTGTGCAGGGCATAGTTGGTAACGCTGTGCAGGGTGCTTCCATTTACCCAGCGGCTGTAATCCCCATGGATCACCTCACCCATAAGCCAGAACTCCGGTTTTACTTCTTCAGCAGTGCGGCGAAGCTGTTTCATGAAATCAAAATCCAGAACATCAGCAGCATCGAGACGAATTCCATCCACATCGAACTCAGAAACCCAGAAACGGATCACATCGCAGATATAGTTCTGTACATCCGGATTGCGCTGGTTTAATTTGACAAGCAGATTGTATCCACCCCAGTTATCATAAGAAAATCCATCGTTATACTCGGTATTTCCGAAGAAATTCACGTTGCAGTACCAGTTTACATAAGGTGAGTTCTGGTGCTTTTCCTGAATATCTTTAAATGCGAAGAAATCACGACCTGTATGGTTAAATACGCCGTCGAAGATAACTTTAATTCCTTTTTTCATGACATGCTGCTACGAAATTCTTCAGATCCTCATTGTCACCCAGACGGGAGTCCAGTTTCTTATAATCTGTAGTTTCGTAACCATGTCCCACACTCTCGAATAAAGGACCTATATATAAAGCGGTGCATCCGATTTCTTTGATATGGCCGATCCATGGAAGAAGCGTATTCAGCCTGTGAACCGGCTCCTCATACGCATTCTGCTTTGGTGCCCCTGTCATTCCCAATGGATAAATGTGATAAAATACTGCTTCGTCATACCAACTCATGTCTAACACCTCTGTCGTTTAAATAAATTTGTACGTTCAATGTCTTTTATCATAGCAGATTTTGGGAATTTATTCTATATAAAAAAATATGACGATAGTGTTGTTTTTTGCAAGAATAACTTTGATATCCATATAGTATTTGGATTGATGATTTGCATGAAATTATTCAGATCCTGTTTGACTGGGATGGATACCACATGCATGATTTTCGAATTCCAAGTGATGATATTTTGATTGAGCAGGACACTGGAGAGGATAACTTCTGGAATTATGGAGGTTACAAAGAAAATAAGCCGCTATTAAAAAAAATAACCTCTAAAATGCAAAAAGACACCTATCGTAGAATTAAGAAATTCTCTGAGAATATGGAGGCAATGCTGCGGGTATACGGTATGCTGGAATTAGAGGACGCATACAAAATTTACTGTACATTGTATGACAAAATCAGGACAAAACAGAGTTCTACAGATATGTTTACTGGTATGGCAGCTTTAACTGTATTTTTAAAACTGCTTATACAGGTGATGGAAGATGTTTTTCTTTTATAGAAGATATTGATTCGCAGAAAGTAATTGCCATGCAGGAAAAAATATGCAGCAGATATGGACTATGCTTCATTTTCCATAGAAGATATTCGTTTACTTTCGGAAAACCTGGCAAATAGAACAGAATGGATTGATATTTTGTTTTCAAAGCTACGTTATCAGGTAAACATACCGCTGGAAGCAGCCGAGAGATGTCTGATATCTACTGTAATCGGTATAATGAACGGAACTACTTTAGAGGAAGCTTTTGAGGCTATATCAGAATGGAGCAATGGGAAATCTGACATTGCGGCAAATGCAGAAGTCTGATGGCAATTTCTGGAATTATGCTGGAACTGGAATTGCCTATGCTAAAAGGAAGAAGCCGGACAGAATATGCAAGAGAAAAAATATGTCGCCCTGAGCGTGGATATGGTATCAAATCATGCGGCAGTATTTTCCGATAAAAAACTGCACATGTATGAATTCCCAAAAAGTGTTCAGGAATGGATGTATAATGCCTGTGAATTTGGAGAATCCCATGAGATACAAAGGCTTTTCAACTTAAAAAAAACAGGAAAATGTATGCTCAGAAGAATTCATATATTTGCTTTGCGATACATGTATTACATTTGGAAAAGAGGCAGAAGCAGAAGCTTTGCTGAAAGAACTGGAAAACAGTTCAAGTTTTGGAAGAACAGCGGCAGATAAACTCAGAGATCGATTACAGGGACGGTATGACGCATTCGATGAGGAATATGATGACGAGTTTGACGAGAAAAATATGTTCCCTTGGATAAACGCAAAACCTCAGGTCCCATTCATCCGTGAAAGTCCCAAAATAGGAAGAAATGA
>VOFC01002974.1_pt1 | contig 27298 bp, 43 predicted proteins | sample 5384161 | NCBI WGS metagenome assembly VOFC01 (sample SAMN12384722, study PRJNA508395) | human gut metagenome | isolation source: healthy gut B | host: Homo sapiens | reverse complement strand
GGCAGAGGCATAAATATCCAGCGCCTTATCTTCGCTGAAATTGTAGCCGTGCTTTCTGCACCACTTCTGGTACTTGGCGGTAAAGGCCTTCTTAGACAGGCCACAGACGCACTCGCAATGCCAAAAAGTGGCGACAAAGTCCACCCACTTCTCGCTGCCATCGGCGCGGGGCGGACTGGTAAACAGGCGGTTTGCGTCTGGGAAAGCGGTGTCCAGCAGGGAGATCAGGTTGTTTTTCAGCATGGTCTGTACTTTGGAATACTGCTGGTACTGCCGGTAGCAGGTCTTCAGCATGAGCCGGGTGTCCTCTTCCGGGACATATCTCGGCAGTGTGAGCCAGTGGTCAAGGCCGTAGTTGGCCAGCTTCACGGCATCCTTCTTGTCGGTCTTGGCCCGTCTTAAACTGTTGTTCCCGTAGTCATGCACCAGCATTGCATTGACTACCGAGACATAAAGCCCCGCGTCGTGGAGCAGCCAGGCCACCGGCGCATGGTAATTACCCGTGGATTCCATCACCACACGGGTCTCACCGTCCAGGCTTTTGAGCAGCCTTGCCAGCTCGCTCAGTTCGCTGGCGGTGTGACGCACTTCAAAGGGTGAAACCACTACCTCTCCGAAGGGCCGCATGACTGCAATCATGCTCTTACCCTTGGAAACATCGATGCCAACGCAGTTCATTCACATTCCTCCAATACAAAGAATCTGCAACCGGAATCCATCTTTTCTCGCTGCCGATTCAATCTATTGGGTGACACGAACTCTCCGGCATCCGGTGGCTCAACCTGCTCAAATCGAACGCTGAATAAGAGCCTGGCGGCCGCAAAGCAAGCGCTGAAGCTTACTGCAGGGGAAGTGCGGATCAACTGCTTTAATGGGCTCACGATACATGGCAGCAAGGGAACGCTGTCCGAAAAGGATTTTCATTTTCTTCCCGCTGCTATACGCTGCTGTCGTATCTTGCGGTGACGGCTGGGAACCGGGCAACGGCAAATCAGCTTGCACTGATCCTGTGGCCGGATGAGTCCTGTGAGATCCCGATGAAATCCGTGCGGAACATTGCTTACAGGCTTAGATCGCTGCTTGGCTATGTTGGGCTGGAGGATTTGGTGGTCTATGCCAACGGCATATTCAGCTTCAATCCGGAAATCAAGGTAGTGACAGATGTGGGGTTATTCGAAGAACTATGTGACAGTATCGAGATGGAGAACAATCCGAAAAAGCGGTATCGGCTGTATGAAGCTGCCGTCGGACTGTATTCCGGGAATCTTCTGCCACGATTTGTTGTCCGATAATATTTATTTTATCCCGAGTATTACATACTATCAGGGCCTGTATTTCCGGCTCGCCGGCCGGTATATAGAACGCCAGACCGAGTGTGGTGAGTATGTCTATGCGCACAAGGCGGCCAAAGCCGCACTGGCCTTTGACCCGTTTAACAGTAGCCTGAATATGCACTTGACCATACTGCTCTACCAGCAATCGGGAGCAGGAACTGCAAATGCCTTTTATACAGGAATCAAGCGGCATCTCACGGAGGCGCATATCCAGAGGATAAAACAAACATGTCCGAATATGATTATCTGACAGCCGGAGGTGAGCCTGAAATGAGACGCGGATGAGGCCAAAAATATGTTGCAGATGAGTCGCAGACGAGTCACGAGCTGAGACGCCCGCCTGTTAGTATAGATTTCGTAGGTTAAAAACGCCGGAAATACAGCGCAGGCGGGTGGCTGTCCATGTATGCGAACCATACAACGCAAGCCGCCTTCCGACCGGGAGGGCGGCGTTTTTTCTTATCAGGCTTACGATCAGACCTTACAGGATTTTTGCGGCCATTTTATGCCACCCCACCGAACCGCTGCGCTTCAAACCGCCCCATAGTGCCGCTTTTGCGCCTACAGCAATCTTGCTGTGGGCGCTTTTGCGTATCATGGCGGATTTCATTGCCGAAGTCCACCGGTCAATCGTTTTGATTCACTCAAAAACGATTGATTGAGGACAAAGAGATGGATGACAGGCATCCAAAGAGAAGAAAGGACAAGTATAACCCCTATACCCTGTCGATGATCGACGGGAAATGTTATCTATCTTTCAGGGACGGCCAGGGCGTACCACACAGGCTGGAACTGGATGTGAAGCTCTATGCCGTGTTTGACCGGTTTGAGTTGGACGATCTCTCCTTCCTTAACGAGCAGGAGAGGCACCTTGACTGGACCGAGCTGAACGAAGAGCTGCTGAGCCGTCGTTCGGCACAGGAGCCGGCCCCGGTGGAGGACGCCGTCTATGAATCCATGCAGACGCAGGCGCTCCGGGAGGGCGTCAACCAGCTGCCGGAAGTCCAGAAAAGAAGGCTGCAGATGTATTTCTTTGACGGGCTTACCTATGAGGAGATTGCGGTGCGGGAAGGGTGCAGCTATCAGGCGGTACAGAAGTCCATAGCGGCAGCTCTGAAAAAAATCCGGAAATTTCTGAAATAGAGGGTTGAGTTTTGTGTGGAAGGGAAAGCGAACAAATGAAGCCAAACCCGAGGCTCCCTCTCGTTTGAAAACGAATATAAATAAACCGGGCGTTCCCTGCTTACGCGGCCTTAGCTGCATACAAGCAAGGAACACCCGGCTTTTTCGATCTGCCTTTTTACTCCATCGCTTCCCTGTATTCCGGATATGTTTCCTGAATTTTCCGCGCCAGATCCCAGATCTCCTCGTCGCCGGAAAGCACATAGGATGTTCCGCCGGCGCCATGGAACCGGTTTTCATCAAACCAGAAGAGGCAGGTATCCCCATCCGCTGTCTCAAACTCCAGGATCCGGCTGTCTGTAGAGCCGCTGAAAGCTTTGGATACAATGGTCGTTTCCCGTAATGCCTGCAGGATTTCGGAGATGATTTCTTCATCCGTCGTTTCGTAGCGTCCCAGGATGTTATCGTTGTGATGATAGGTAAGCGCGACCGGCAGCTCTTCCAGCGACTGATCCAGAAATTCCTGCTGGCTTTCGGTGCAATAGGCCCGAAGCGATGTGTCTTTTGGGGAACACCCCGCCAGTACGCACAATAATACCAGCAAAACAGCAATTTTAATCCTCTTCATCCGAACCCCTTTTCTGGCTGTCATGGCCTGCGCTGTTTTTCTATGTAGAGCTGGTACAATCCCATGCGTGATTTTACACCCGCTTTCTCATAGATCGCCGCGATATGCCGCTGACAGGTTCGCCGGGATAGATACAGTCCATCTGCGATCTCCTGAATACTTTCCTCTGAATTGACCAGCTTGTCAAATACTTCGGTTTCCTTGGGCGTAAGGATAAACAGCTCCGACAAAAAAGACGGAACGCTTCCTGAGGGTCCAGGTCTGTCGGGATATCCTTGGGGGTGCCGGATGAAACCGGCATCCAGGCTGTATAAAGATAGATGACTACGCTGACGGCCACAAACAGGACCAGTGCCAGAATGATGGATGCCATGCCATTGCTGTCAGAAACAAGCAACGCTACAGAGGCGTTGGTAAGCAAAGCGGCGCTCACGTTATTCATGGCGCGCCCCATACCGGCCCACAGCGCTGGCGTGGGCATATGGCGGGCAAAATCCAGAAAGCTGGTGGTGAAGAATACCACAAAAAATCCAGCCGAAAGATAAAATACGATCAGGCCGATCAAAAACGGGCCGCCCAGCTTGAGTACTACCACACAGATGATTTGACATCAGCATGACGCAGCATATCATCATGGCCATAAATTTCCGCTTTCGGATATCAAAAAAAAAGCCGGCAGAAAGGCCGCTTACCGCCAGCAAAAGCCGCGGCCATTGCCCGATGTCAGTGCCTGCTGCATGATGCATGGTGACCGCGTTGTCCAGCGCACTGAAGATACATGCCATCAGGATGACAAGCAGTGCAAGGAGTCCGCCGGCGGCGATCTTCTTTCGGGTTCCCTTCCCATCATCCTCTATGGCGGGGGACTGGAGTTCTTCCGCTTCTGCGTTTTCCTGGCGGCAAAGCCTTTCTGCCTTCAGCAACAGCGCTAACGCTACAAGGGCAAAGAGTGAAAGTATCAAGGCTTCCGCAGTTCCAGATCCACAAGATTGTTATTTAGAAACTGCAGGAAGATCCCAAAGGGCATAGGAGACACCAACCATACGCGCCAGATGGGTGCGATCCCTCGCCAGTTTGAAAAACAGGTAGTGGGCCGCGCTTCCCAATATCCCCCAGAAACAGGAACAATGCCATTCCGGAGAGCAGAGTGGACGAATAAGAAACATGTTTTTGAACCAAAAAATTGCATACTGACGCTGCTAGTGCAAGGATAAAAAAGTCCAACGATTTGTACCCGCCTTTTCAAAAAGCGATGAAACAGCGGATAGAGCAAAAAACCGACAGCGCTTATTCCTAACGCGTAGTTTTGCGCAATCAACGTTTTTTCTTCCCCCTGCCGTAAGCGAGATCATATTCACATATAGGTACTCGGCGCCAAGAAATAGAAAAGTAAAAATCACCAAGCAGCAGAATCGCATAAATGGATTTTGGATTTGTGAAGCTTTTCTTTATTACCATACGTCCCATTCCACCCCCTTTCTCCGCAATGGTACAGTTATAGACTATTATACTATAAACGGCATGGATTTTCAACGATTTCGGTCGGTTAGAGACTTTTTTCGCTGACGTTTTTGCGGAATATACAATCCTTCCTGTTTGACCTAAACCAGGGATTCTCCTGGATAAAACCGTATATTTTTGGAGCTGCGTTCCGCATCCGGGAACTACCGGTTTTTGCGCCCGCACATGCCGTTTTACCGCAGCCACACGGTGCAGCCGCGGTAAACAAGGAAATATCCTGAATGAGAGAAGCTGTCTAGTAGGTGATATTGTGGACGTAAAAATAAATCAGCAGGCCACCCAGCCCAGCGCCGCTTATCAGGCTTGCCCACGTCCAGAATAAAGACAGCAGAAGCCCCAGGAAAATAAACACGCAGAGCACCACGACAAAAGCGTCTCTCTGGAAGAGCATGATGAATTTGATACAGGCGATCACAACCCCTGCCATCATAACGAGAGCCCCAAGAAGAGCCAGAACAAAAACGTACACCCCCGCCATCTGGAGAATTGAGATCAGGACATTAAAACCAAGACCTATCCCCGCGATCAGGCTGCCTACTTTGATGAGGCTGTCACGGGAAGCGCTGAACGCGCCAAAGAAATAAGTTGCGATTAACCCGTTGGAGCCAATGAGCAGCATGTTTACAATAATGACCCATTCCGCGCTTATGTAGTACGATGTGGAAACTGCCAAGCTGATAATAGCGGTGAGAACAGTGAGGAACCCCCGATGGCGCCAATGAGATGGTACGGCCTTAACCTTGCATACATACGATATATCCCTTTCTGATCCTGCGTTCCGAAAAGGCCAGCTGAAGCTTTTGGACATTCTGTGTCTTAGCCGACCTTCCATCATGCGAACTTTTCGTTTTTATCATAGCAGGAAGCCGGTGTTTTTGATAGGCCGCTTTAGCGCCAAACTAAAAAAACACTGTGGCGCACCTGCGCCATTTTGAGAAACGAAGCTTTGGAGCCAGAAAATTGAGGCCATCCACCCTGTATAGAGTGTAACACTTCTTAAGTTTACAGGATGTAACAGGCCGCTGTCATGATCGGCAATCCCTTTTGCACAATCAAGGTGTTTTTGAATTTTCACACAAAAAATAGATTGGCGCAGGTGCGCCATGCGTTTTTGATAAATTGGCGCGAAAGCGGCCTGCACAGATCCTTAAAAACGATACAGTAAAACCATAAAAAGGACAAAAAAGAGTTTGGATCGCCTTTGGCGTTACAGGCCGAGCAGCAAAGCGATTCATGAGACCAGGACAGAAGAAAGGAGGCACGAATGAAAAAAAAGAGGGGCAGCGGCACTTCTGGCAGCCATCTGTTTGCTGGCGGGGTGTGCAGCATCAGATCCTGCGCTTCCGGCAGAGACTCCGACCCCGACAGAGACTTCGTCCCCGGCATACCAAGGGGACTCCCTTTTTGCTTACTGTACCGAAAGGCAGCGGGAGCTTTGGAGCTGCCCCATGAGGAACTGCCGGTGGAACTGATCTTTCACCATTGGACGGAGACGGCGGCGGACTACGAGACAAAGGGACGAAACGGTGATCGCCGGGGTCTTGCAGGCGCTGCGGGATGTGTCGGTGGAATCCGAGTCACCCATCGTCTCTACAGATAACCGGGGGCTTACATTTGTGACAGCGCAAGGGGATACCTACAGTTTCTGGTTTGATAAACGCCGGTTCGAAGGGGTGGATGGCAGGTGCTATGTCCTTTCCGAAGATGAAAAGCTTTGGGGAACTGGTGTGGGGGATTCGGGCGGCAGACCCAGACTATCAGGATCTGATGAGATAAGCGGTATTTCCCATGATTTCTGCGAAAAATGCGGATTGGCGCAGGTGCGCCACATAATTTTTGGGAAATTGGCGCTAAAGCGACCTGCACAAATCCCGAAAAAGGCGCTACAGTAAGAACAGCAAAAAAACCAGGGATGGTTTTGGATAATCCTTAAGATTTCTTTATCAGGAGGAAAACAATTATGAGACAGTGTGACAATGGCCATTTTTACGATGAATCCAGATTCGATAGCTGCCCCCTACTGCCAGGAGGGCGCCGGGGTCGGCAAGACGGTTGCGGCCGGAACGGTAGGGGAAGACCGTGGCTGCTGTGCCGGGCGGCGCTGCGCCGGAAGCAGACAGAGGCAAGACGGTGGGCATTATTAAAAAGAAGATCGGTATTGATCCTGCAGTAGGATTCTTGGTCTGTGTTTCCGGTCCCCATCGCGGCGCAGATTATAAAGCTGGTAGCAGGCAGAAACTTCATAGGAAGGGCGGCGGCGATGGACGTGGCCCTGGCGGATGACGATACTGTATCCAGAGAAAGCCATGCATTGGTTACATATGACGCCAAGCATAACAGCTTTTCCCTTTCTCCCGGCCAGGGCAGGGGCATCACTTACTGCAACGACGAACAGGTGGAAATGGTACGCCCCTTAAAAGCCTACGATGTGATCGAGGTGGGAAAGAGCCAGCTTCTCTTCCTGCCCCTGTGCGGCGAGCAATTCCAGTGGAATGAGGAGTAAAGGATGGAGCGTGTACTTTCATGGTTAAACCAGCCGCTGTTTCCGGATACCGTCATCCGCGTCTGGATGGCGGTTGCGGCAGGCGCAGCGCTTCTATTGGCGCTGATTCTCGCCTTTTTCCTGATACGGCGGAAGAAGAAAAAAAGCGGGGTGATCAGGCGGTGGAAGAACCGATTACGGAACGTCCGGAACCGCTGCCGGAGCTGGAGCTTGCCAACCTGCAGGGCGTTGGCAGCCGGGAAGAACAGCAGGAGGCTTTCGGCATCTCCCGCATGGATCGTTATGAGGGAGACGGGCTGCTCGCTGTGCTGTGCGACGGCATGGGCGGTATGGCGGAAGGCGGCATGATCGCAGCGGAAACCGCCTCCGAGCTGGTGGGGAATATTCCCCTGGGCAGATGACAGCGATGTGCCCGGCTGGGTATACCAGCGAAGCGCCAGAGTCTATCAGCAGTTTCGCGGGCACGGGGGACTACCCTGGTGGCGGCCCTGCTCAAAGAGAATCGCCTCTCCTTCTGGTGCGTGGGGGACAGCGACCTGTTCCTGCTCAGGAAAAACAAACTCTATGGGTTAAATGCCCGGCAGGAATTTAAGAACGATTTGATTTTGAGGGCACTGGACGGGGCGTTCCCGTGGAGGAAGCGTTTCAAGATCCTCAGGCAGGGGCCCTTTCGGAGTACATAGGAAAAGAAGAAGTAACATGCGACTATACCCGTATGCCCTTTCTTCTCCAGCCGGAGGACGTTTTGCTGCTCTGCTCGGACGGCGTGAGCGATACCCTGACCCTGAAGCAGATCCGTGAGGCCATGGCGCTCTCTTCCCAGGCGTGCTGCGACAAGCTGGAGGAAGAAATCCTGGCCGCCGGAAAAGCCGGGCCAGGATAACTATACGGCAATCGCATTGAAATACCATGGGAAAAATGAGGAGGAATCATAATGGAAGCGAAAAAGTCATCCGAGCAAGCAGGTTGTTGCCATCCTGCTGCTGGTTTGGCCTGGCCGCCGGCGTGTTCGGCACGTATTGGCCTTCGGTAAGGGGGCGGCAGTACAGACCCCTATGATGCGCGCAAGACGTCATCATGATAGGCTTCTAGCTTACCGATGGCCAGTCCGCCAGTGCCATGGGCACCGGGTTTGCCATCGGCAAACCCGGGGAACCGGTGGAGTATAGTTGTGACCAACGGCCATGTGGTGGGCAAAAGGCCTATAATGGGTCCCAAAATTGATCCGTCTATCTCCGAAAGTGCAGGTATTATTCTCTGCGGCGGAAAATGATTATGTTGGCAGGTGGTCTATTATTCTTCGCCGTGAAAAAGACATATTGCGATTATCAGATTGCCGTCAAAGACGGATAAACGAGAAGCCATTCCATCAGGACGCAGATGATGTTGCTGTCGGCGACACCGCTTTCGCGCTGGGGTATCCGGGCGTGGCAAGCCAAAAGCCAGCAATTCAACACCTACGACGGGATGACATTACACTGACCAAGGGGATCATCAGCAAGCGCACTCCGGCATGGAGCAACTTTGGGGCGTTTCAGATGGATGTATATATCAATCACGGCAAATTCCGGCGGCCCGTTGGTAGATGAACGGAAATTTGATTGGAATCAACGCTTCCGGCGCAGTGGATGAGCAGGGCAAGAGCGAAGGCGTAAACTTTTGCCATTACCTCTGCGGAATTAATCAAAGCTCTGGACAGCGAAAGAATCGAATACACCATGGCAGGCGGCGGACTCTCCTGGACCCAGCCCTGGTTTGCCTATGTGTTCCTGCCCATCGGCGTGCTGGCGCTCATCGGCGGCATCATCCTGCTGGTAACGTCCCAGAAGGGCGGACAGGGCGCTCCGGCACTGCCGGCGCTGCCGCAGGTATGGGATCTGGAAAAGCGCCTGCAAGAGGCGGCCGCGGCCCTGTGGAAAACGGGCTGTGCTGCGCGGCGTGACAGGAAAATACTCTGGCCAGAGCTTTGACCTGTTAAAGGGCAAGGTGGTCATCGGCCGAGACCCGGCAACCTGTAACATCGTATTCAAAAAGAATACGCCGGGCATAAGCGGGCGGCATTGCCAGGTAGCCTACGACCCGAATGAAGACTGCTTTATCATCACCGATCTGGGATCGTCCTACGGCACGTTCCTGGGCAACGGCAAAAAGCTGACGGCGAATGGGCGGAAAAATTGTCGACCGGGGGATACCTTCTACCTGTGCGACAATGCCAACCGGTTCGTGGTGAGCAAGGAGTAACCCGTTATGGCAGGGTATTGTTTAAAAACGGAAGAATCCAGGAAGCGTGGGGAGAGGACGCCGCCGGCCGGGAACTGGCGGCTGTCTTCCACCTGACTGCAGACGGTGAAATGAAAGAACTCCACGAGTTCCCGGCGCTGTCGGAAGGTGAAGGGGGCGCTGGCGTATGCAGGTGAGTTCTACATTGAACCCCTGGAAGTACAGATTGAATTTCTAAAAGCGGCCAATGCAGAAAAATGGCTGGAGGCGCTGCTCTTGCGGCATGTCGACCGGGTGCGGCAGGTATCGGAGGAACTCTTTGTCATAGCTGAGATAAAATCGGTTGGAGCATGAATGCAACGGACGCGATGGGGGATATTTTGTTCTTGCCCTTGAGTATGTTTGTTTCTCTTCGGAATCATTTTGGCATTCTGTCGGACTGTACGGTCAAAACGTCGCTGCCGGAGAAGAGTGAACGCCGTCATCTGCGATGTGGACGTCAGCTGGACAGACGACGATTTCACCGATTTCTTCATTATCAACTATAAATACCATCCGGTCTACCAGTACACATTGGATGGACAGGAGTATCGGGTAGTATCCCGGGTAGAGTATTCCAAAAAGGACGAAATCAAAGTCGGTAGTTATGAGGTGCTCTTTGTGGATGAAAAGAATCCCCGGTACTTTTCCTGCCCCTCTGAGAATAGGGAACGTGTAATCAGCGCCCTTATCTGGTCTGTGCTGGGAGTTGCCTTTGCACTTTTTCCTTTAGTGGGCTGGGGCGGGTGGATCGGGTTTCTGGTGGCGCTGGGATTGCTCCTGCTGGGTGATCTGTGTTACGATGCCTGGTCCAAAAATCGGAAGGAGTGACTGTATTTTGCTATCAAAATACATCGTTTTATACTTAAAAATACATTGCTTGAGGAGGTGGGAGAATGAATCCGGAACGTGTTTGTTATGGCTGTTTCGCGGAAAAAGAACCGGGGATTCCATGCCCCCTGATGCGGATTTAATGAGAACGACGAGCAGCCCTATCTGCGCTGCCCCTGGGTACGATCCTAAACGGGAGATATCTGGTAGGAAAGGTGCTTGGCATTGGCGGGTTCGGTATCACCTATCTGGGATACGACCTGACACTGGAGATCAAGGTTGCGATTAAAGAATATATGCCTCCGCCCTGGCCACAAGGCATCCGGACCACTATAGTGTGGCGCTGACCGGACGGGTGGAGGAGGATTACCAGTACGGTATGGAGCGCTTTTTGATGAAGCGAAGATCCTGCCAGCTGCAAAACACCCCGCATATCGTATCGGTGCAGAACTATTTCAAAGAGAACGGCACCGCATACTTTTGTGATGGAGTACATAGACGGTATGAGCCTGAAAGCCTACCTGGCAAAAAACGGGGGATAAGATCCCCTGATAACCAGGCGATTGCCATTCTGCAGCCGATCATGGAAGCGCTGGTTCAGGTGCATGCGCTGAACCTCCTGCACCGGGACATCAGCCCGGACAATATCTATATCACATCCAAAGGCGAAAGCCGTCTGCTGGATTTCGGCGCGGCGCGGTTCGCACTGGGGACGGCAAGAGCGTGTCGGTCATCTTAAAACATGGCTACGCGCCGGAGGAACAGTATTCCAGCCACGGCAATCAGGGACCGTGGACGGATGTTTACGCCATGGGCGCTACCCTGTACCGCTGCATTACCGGGCAGCTTCCGCCAGATTCGGTGGAACGGATCCATGGGGATACCATGAAAAAAGGCCGTCGGAGCTGGGGTTCCGTATTCCGGCTAATGTGAAAACGCCATCATGAAAGCGTTGGCGGTAAAAACCGAGGATCGTTTCAATATGGAGGGCATTCATCGGGGCACTGAACGGGCGCGTTTCCGTACAGGATCAGGTGGCGGCCAGCATTAGCCAGCGCAACCCAGGCTACCGCTTACAGGCAGGAAGGCTACGGGCAGATTGCCTATCAGCAGCCCGCCTATAACGGCGGGGGCGCTGCGGCAGGAAAGCCCTCTGCGTTCTCCCGGTTCCTTTCCTATATGAAAGCCAATCCGGTGGTTGCCTGGGTTTCGGCGGTGGGCTGCTGGCGGTGATCGCCCTTTGTATTATCCTTCCTATCGCGCTTTCCGGGCGGAGGGGAAAAAGGCCGACAGGAGGGGGCGGCGGTGGAATACGCCTGTCATCAGCCAACCGCAGACGAGTAATCCGGAACCGACAACAGACCCAGAAACCGACAACAGAAGAACCGACAACAGACCCAGAGCCTACCACAGACCCTCCAGCGGAAATGGTGGCGCAGGATCTTGGCATCCTCAACGCTACGATTGAGATCCCGTCGGATTATACGAGGGTTGAGGAGCAGACGATTTTTATCAATGAGGCTAAAGGCTGCGGTATGATGATGGATTATCTTTGGAACATTGACGGACCCATCTACTCCCCCTTTGCCGATGTGGAATCCCAGAGAGAAGCTATTGCCGCCAACCTGATGCAGAACCTGCTTTGAAGTTTCGGATTATCAGATCCTTGCTGCCGGACCCGATCAGGTGGGAAGCGCAGGCGCCTATCAAATCTATCTTGAAGGCACCGACAGCGAAGGCGTCTCCAACGAAGTGGTCATTATGGCGGTGGAGGGGTCATGATTTCGGCTGTTATTTCATCATCACGAGCTATCCCAAGGGGGACAAGCCGCCGAAAGCGGAAAATCCATTCCATCATCCAGTCCTTTAAGAGCAACGGTGCGCCGGAGACAACGTACAAGATGTACTATGGCCTCTAAGAGCGGCGTCAAGGTGATTGATGGACGACTTCTGCCGTGGCAGGCAGGACGCGGATGGACACGACTGAACCTGGGAGAGGCCGGAGCGGTCCGAATTGGTTATTTACCCAACGGACGCGGCAATCCGGCTTTGGGAGCGCTACGCCGGACAGGGGATTGTGGAAATAGGAATGCCGGCCCGGCTGGGAATAAGCAGCCCGGAGGAGGTCTTGCAGTTTCAGAGAGACGTGGCGTCTAGCGCGGGCGTTTCCCAGGTGAAACATACACGTCGCAGTTGGGCGGTGTGGAATGGCTGTGCATGGATTGACCATGAATGAATTTACGTTCAGTGTTGCCTCCGCCATGATCGACGGCAAGTGTTACGCTGTTAGGCTGCATGCGCAACAGCTCCAACAAAGATGCGGTTGTCGCTTTGTATCAACAGGCCATGGCGTCCGTCCGTGCATGGGGTGGGATAACCAGCATGTAATTCTCGTTCTGAGCGGCATCGGCCTTGTCACGCTTCTGGTTTCCGTCTGGCTGTTCTACAGGAAGAAAAGAAAAACGACGGAGAAGAAGAGAGCCTGCACGGCGGAATGCCGGGCGGCCATTGTGGACGCAGTAAACTATCATGTCAAAAGTAAGTATCGTCTGGCAAAGGCCGCGGGGCTGTTTCCGTGGCTCATCTTCAGCGGTGCAGGCGGCTCCGTTGGGAAAATGGCCTTCCCTGGGGGTGAAAACGGCGACGCTGGGACTCTATTATTATCCCGTGTACCGGTATACCTACCGGGGGAGAGACCTATGAACAGATCGGCAATGTCCCGGCAATGGAGGAACAGGCCCGGAAAAAGGTGGGAACGGAGCTTACGCTTTTTATCGATCCGGTCAAACCTACCAGCTTTTACTGCCTGGAGGAGGAAGAAAGGGTTACTTTCAGCAGCGCCTTTGCCTACCTGATCGTCGCTCTTCTCGTCATTGCGGTTTTGATTATGATTGGAGTCATGTGGCTAACAATATAGCTTCAGTGCCTGCCGCAGCGAAACCTGCGGCAGGCGGTTTCCCTAAAAAAGATTGGTGCGGGCGGAAAGGAGGCGGAGACGTATGAATTTTGCAGAGGATATTACGTGGATTCTGATTGTATGCGCGATAACATATCCGCTTTACGCGTTATTTTTTCGTGCTTGCCCACTTTACAAGAAAAAAAGACGCAGAGAGGAGCGGCTGCACGGTTTTTCTAAAAGCGACCGTCATCGAACCGCTGAGGATTCGGATCAAGCATTCCTACCATTATTTTATGATATACCAATACGAGTATATGGGCTACGTCTATCAAAAAACACCGGCATCGATTTGGCCTATCATCAGGCGCAGAAGAAGATCGGAACTGAGGTGGAGATTTACATTGACCCATCTGATCCGGAAAAATACTTCTGTCCCGCCGATGTCAAGATGTATCGGATGATTCAGATCTGCCTTCTGTGCGTCGGTGGCTTTTTCATTGTGGGAACGCCCATCGCCTGTTTTTTATTAGAGTATTTTTATTAGAGTTATAGATTGCGACGATCCAAGACGCTGGGGCCGTATTCTGTTCGGTTTGTCTGGAGGAAAGGGAGAAACAGCCCTTGATTGAGGAGATGATGAATGTCTTTCCGTTCATTCTGGAAGAGCTGGGTATGATCGCGTTGATGGAAGTGGTTTTTCTGCTGTTGCGGGTGAAAGGCCGGGGCGCAAGTACAAAGAAGAGGAGTGAAACATGAACTTGGAACATATCTGCTATGGCTGCTTTCAGGAAAAGCCGGACGGTTCTCCTGTCTGCCCTCACTGCGGGTTTAATGCAGAGGAGGAACAGCCGTTTTTGGCGCTGCCCATGGGAACGCTGCTGAACGGCCGCTACATGACCGGAAAGGTTCTGGGCGTGGGCGGGTTCGGCATCACCTATCTGGGCTATGACCTGACGCTGGAGATTAAGATAGCCGTCAAGGAATATATGCCCTCCGGTCTTGCTACCCGGCATTCCGATAAGTACAGCGTGGCACTGACCGGACGGGGCCAGGAGGATTATCAAAACGGCATGGAGCGCTTTTAGAGGAAGCGCGGATCCTGCCAAACTGCAGAATACGCCGAACATCGTGTCGGTGCAGAATTATTTTAAGGAAAACAACACGGCCTATTTCGTGATGGAATATATCGACGGCATGAGCCGAAGGCATACGTTGCATCCCAGGGCGGGAAGATTCCCTATGACCAGGCGCTGACCATCCTGATGCCGGTGATGCAGGCGTTGACGCAGGTTCATGCCCTGAACCTGACCCACCGGGATATCAGCCCGGACAACATCTCCATTACCTCCAAGGGAGAGAGCAAGCTGCTGGATTTCGGCGCGGCCCGGTTTTCTATCGGAGATGAAAAAAGCGTGTCGGTCATCCTCAAGCACGGCTACGCGCCGGAGGAGCAGTATTCCAGTAAGGGGAACCAGGGGCCGTGGACGGATGTATACGCCATGGGCGCCACCCTGTACCGCTGCGTGACCGGGGAGCTGCCGCCGGATTCCATCATGCGGGTCCATAACGATACGCTGAAAAGCCCTCGGAGCTGGGCGTTCCCCTGCCTCCGCAGGTGGAACAGGCGATCATGAAGGCGCTCGCGGTAAAAGCGGAGGATCGTTTCTCCACCATGGAGGCCTTTATTGAAGGGATTACCGAAAACCCCGGCGTCTTTCCATCACCGTACCATGGCTGTGCCATCCGGTCAAACGGCTGCAGGTTCCGATGGAAAGCCGGGGCTTTGGGACCAGATTCCGGCGGAGCCATATCGGGGTACAGATCACGGCACTGGTGCTGTGCGTTGCTGTGCTGGTGCTGGGCGTCTGGGGAGCAGTAGCGGGGATCGGTGCGCTGACCGGCGGGAAAGCAGAGCCGGGTTCTTCTGACGGGCCATCTGGCACCTCCTTTCGATATAACAGTGCAGGAACCCGAGGGCGTAGACGATGTCGCCTTGCAGGACTACGCTCAGGGAGTATCTGAATATCACCATGGGGATCCCCCAGGGGTATGCAGAAACAGAGTCCGGCAGCGGAGCTTTTGCTTCATCGGATGGGAGCGCTACCCTGCAGGTGGGATTTTACGATAAGGCCGCCGGTTTTCCGGTGTATACCCTTTTCTGATGTGGAGGAGAACGCGGAGAAATATGTCCAGTATTATATCGGCCTGCTGGAGAGCACCAATATCACAAAGCATGAGATCCTCAGCCGGGGTTACCGGGAGGGCAGTTCTTTGGACACCTACTTGATCCAGTTTTCTGCTACCGAAAGCGGAGGCACAACCATGGAATTTTTGGCGGCGTTCATCGAATGCCAGAATGGGTTTGGCTGCTACAATCTTATCGGCTCCTATCCTCAGGGGGATGAGAAGGCGCAGGCGGAAATCTTTGCAGCAATGGATTCCTTCCGAAGCAACGGTCCGGCGGGCACAATTTACCAGCGATTTTATGATGAAAATCTCCCGTTTCAATTCCTCTATTGGGAGGACGAGAGCGAGATTCAGTTTACTGTGCTCGGAGAAAGCCGGCTAAGGATGGAGAAAAAGTACGGCTGCGGTTGGTGTGGAAGTGCAAAGTCAGCAGATAAGCGATACTTTCAATAAGGAAATCTGGATGGATGGTATTGCGGAAGTACTGGTCAAAAGAATCTTTTCAACCGCGAAAAGAACGTTGGCAATACAAAAGCGGCGGAATTGACTGGATTGTTGATGAGTACACCTATACTGAAGATGACACCTATCTCAGCGTTTACGGCGGCGAGTACGGCGGCTTGGCGTTTGTGATTCTTATCGGTGCAGCAACAGAAGACGAGCTTTTCGACGGAATGCTGTTGGATGTGACCAATACGATTCGACCTGTGAAATAGATGACAGCCCCTGTTTCCGGGGAAAGGAGAAAAAAAGTGCTGAGTCTAAAAAAGAAATGTCAACTGTCCCCGCCGCATGGCTGTACGCCGTCTTTGACGTGCTGGACCGGATGGGCTGCCAATACGAGCAGGCGCTGGTCGGCGATATCAAGGCGGAGGCGAAGGTGCTGGGGCATACCAGTGAGTACGCCTTTGCCGTGACGGAACAGACCATCAACACATCGATCCTCCATGTTTCCATGCCCGTCCGGCAAGCGGCCTGAGTGAGGAGGAAAAACAGCTGGCAGTACGTTATCTGGCAGACAGCGTACTGCAGCATATCGATGAAGTACAGGCTTTAGAATGAGGAGGGAAGACGAGATGGCAAATGAATCGAGAGTATTCCGGCTGCCTGCCGGGCATGAGTACCCAGGTGGTGGCAAACGCGGTGGAGGCGTTCCTTTCATCCGCTAAGGGGATGGAGGTACAGAGCGCCGAAACCACAGAAGGCTATGTGGTGCAGGGCCGTCAGGAAAAAGACGGCTGGAAGACCATTGCCGGCATGAGGATGGCTACGACGGTGCAGATGATCCGAATGGATGACAACTTAAACGTCACCGTGGGTCAGGGCGAATGGTCGGATAAGATCGGCGCCGGCGCGCTGGGATGGTTTATCGCATGGCCGCTGGCGGTGACTGCCGGTGTGGGCGCCTACAAGCAGAAAAAGCTGCCGGAAGAGATTTTCCAGGTGATTGAGCAGTGCATCGTCTCCGGCGGCCGCTCGGTGGTGGTGCGAAACGCCGGGGCGGAACTGAACGCGGGTATGGTGGTTTGCCCCGCCTGCAAAACCCAGTGTGCGGCCGGCGCCAAATTCTGCAACAACTGCGGGGCGAAGCTGGAAAACAAATGCCCCCAGTGCGGGGCGGAGATACCGCCCGGAAGCCGCTTCTGCGGAGCATGCGGAACGCCGCTTTCCCGCAGGGCGCTCCGGTGCGATAAAGGGAGGAGATTGCGTATGCGCAGGGAAAAAACCGCCGGGGCGGCAAAAAGGCGCACGGCTTTTCAGTATGCTGCTGGCGGTATGCCTGATGATCGCGGCCCTTCCCCTGTCCGTTTCGGCGGCGGGGAATATGTGCCAGGGAACTCCCCGCTGGTCGGGCTACCAAAACCAGGTGCAGTGGGGCCGGCCGGCAGGAGCGGCCTCCGGCGATAGCTTTGAATACGAGGCACAGCTGCTGCTGGGCGACGATGTGGTCGAGTCCAAGGCAGTGGAAATCGACACCTATTTGTTTTTCACAAACGATGTGGTGACGCGGCCGCAGGAGGAGTACACCATACGGGTGCGTGCCAGATGGATCATGATCGTGGGCGACCCGGACGGCCAGTATATGGTGGCGGACGTCGGAGAAGCCGAACCGCCCCATGAGCACAGCTATACCCAAAAGCACGACGCGGCACAGCACTGGCAGGAATGCTCCTGCGGCGAAAGGCTGAATGTGGCAAACCATATCTACGGCGATTGGAGAGAGACGAAGCCGGCCACCGAGACCGAAGAAGGCTCCAAAGCACGTGACTGCACGGTCTGCGACTATGTGCAGACCGAAACCATTCCGATGCTTAAACATGAGCACAGCTACGGCGATTGGCAGAAAGATAAAACCCAGCACTGGAAGGAATGCCGCTGCGGCAAGAAAAACTGAAGTGGGCAACCATACTTTCGATGAAACATTGGACGATAACAAAACCGGAGCACTACCAAAAGCTTGAATGTGGCAATACCTACGGCGATGGAAAACAGGTTCCCGAGAGAACGCGGCTGTGCGGTCTGTGAATATGTGCAGAAGCCATCCCTGCAGCCATTCCTGATCCGAACCGATTCATCCGGAACCGGCCAGCAGGATCCAGACCGGGGACAGCAGCGATATGGCGCTGTGGATCGGCCTGATGCTGGCCTCCTGCGGCGGCGTGCTGGGAATGCTGTTCTACAGGCGGAAAAAAGGCGGCGGCCGGGAAATAAGGCTGAGTAATAAACAAAACCGGCAAAAGCGCCTGCGGGCGGGCTTCGTGCAAAATCCACAGCCCGCCCCGGCGCAGCCGGTATCCTTTTCAAGAAGGGAATATCCCTTCTATCCTTTGGTATGCACCAAAGGATAAGCAATCTTATTTGACAAGGAGGAGAAACCAAATGCAAGCAAAAAGGAAACTGACGGCGCTGCTGCTTTCCCTGTGTATGCTGCTGGGGATGCTGCCAATGACCGCTTTTGCGGCAGGTGTACCGGCTGCGCCAACAAATCTGAAGCTGGAACGGACAAAACCGGCTTAAAAGCCAGCTGGGATAAGCCGGAAACCACCGGCGGGCTGGATATCTTTTGAGTATGAAGTGACCCTTTACGGACACTTTGACGGCACTGCCGGAGAAAAGACAAAGAGTAGAGACAAAGACGGTTCAGCGGGGAGACCACCTGCACCTTTAAAACGTTTGAAATGCAGAAGGCGTTATCAATCCTACCTACTTTCGAGGTAGAGGTAAAAGCGAGAGGGCGTCTCCGGCACCGGCGACCCGGACAATCTATCCGGCTACTTTGATGTGACGGAATGGACTGGCTGGAGCAGTTCGAGCTCAGCATCGTATAAAAACGTACGATTACTCCGTTAAACGTCCTTCAATCAGTATTATACGGGAGTTGTCGATGTGGGGCTGCCAGGCCGGAATAAGCTGCACCAGGGGCATAATTGCCAAAGGGAATCCGGATGTCATAAAGCCTGATGGTGACCACGATATGAGAATGAGAAACAGGCATAATGGAACTGCTCTATCAGTATTTCGAGGAGAATAAAGCAACGGTTCCTGAGCTGGCGAATGTCACCAAAAAAAGGTGCCGCATTGATGTACAAGAACGGTTTCCCAATCAGGATCAGAATCTACGGGGAGAACAATAGAGTCTATAAACACGGAAACGGAAATCGACCTGTAGGGAGATCGTGAATGCCGTCAATCTGGGAACGTCAGCTGGAATAAATGGGACTGACGCCTGCATTCACAGCGACGGTGGACGAGGCGGATCAGGACAAATACGAGGTTTATCTTGAGCAATGGAGCGGCAGCGACGGCAAAAGATCACCAGCGAGGAGTCTTTCAACAGCGAGATATCGGAAGATGAGCAAATCACGACTTTTGAAGAGGGCGTGACTTACTACGGCAGAGGGCTGGGTGAAGGCGAAGGAAATACGCCATCTCTGAGGAGGAATCCGTCTATCAAACGGTCGTCCCGCCGATAATGGTTATACCCTGGCGAATAACGATGAGCCAAAGAGACCGGACGGCAGCTTTTTAAGCGGCACCTTCAATAGCCTTTTTGTGATGGAGTGTGGCTTTGACCCGCTTAAGGTCAATGGCATAGAAGTGACTTCGGCAAACAAGGACGATATATTCTGGGCGATGCCGACGGTTTGGGCGCTACGGTGTCCTATGATCCGGATACCAACACCCTGACGTTGAATAACGCAACGCTGACGGTCCAGCGAAGACTTTGCCGCCATATGGGCGCTTATTCCGAACCTTACCATTGTGCTGAAAGGCGAAAATCCAGATTAACGGCAGCGGCAGCCCCAAAACGCATTTATTCCAACGGGGACCTGACCATTACAAAACGGAAGACTGACCATAAGAGGCACCGGTTTCGGCCTGTTTGGCAACAATGCCATTACCATTGAAGACGGCGCGACTGGATATTATCGTTGACTTTTCCAGCGACGGGCGGATCAGCCATATGCCGCAGTCAGTGCCCTCGGCGGACTGACGGTGGACGGCGCGACGCTGAATGCGAAGAACAATGCAACTCAGGATGCCAGTTTCGGCACTCCGGGCATTAATACTGACCTTACGGCGATTAACGGAGCGAAGGTGAATATTTCTTCCGTAAACGATCACGGCATCTGCGGTGATGTCATCGTCAGCGGAGCCGGAACCGTAGTAAATGCCTCTTCTGCAAGCGGCGAGCACTATGGTATCTTTGCTGGCCAGGAAGATATCTTTGGTGAATTGGGCGGCGATCAGAAGGGGATCTTCACCATCTCCGACGGAGCGGTTGTCACTGCCAGCGGCGGAAGGGCGCCATGCGCTGGAAACCTGACTTATCTGGCTACACCGATCCTGTTGTAGCGGCCGGTGATTCTGCTGCGGCTGAGGAAATTATTGGCGATCCTGCCGGCACAGAGTATCAGAACGAAAAAATATGTGCAGGTTCGTTCCTCTTTGGAGCCGGTTGAACCCACTGAGCCAACGGATCCTACTGACCCGACCACTCCTACCGACCCGACTGAGCCAACGATCCAGCCAAGCCCGAACAGCAGGGCAAGCCTTCTGGGCAAACACAGAAAGCCCACAGACCGGGGACAGCAGCGATATGGCGCTGTGGATCGGCCTGATGCTGGCTTCCTGCGGCGGCGTGCTGGGAATGCTGTTCTACAGGCGGAAAAAGGCGGCGGCCGGGAAATAAGGCTGAGAGATAAAACAAAACCGGCAAAAAAGCGCCTGCGGGCGGGCTTCGTGCAAAATCCACAGCCCGCCCCGGCGCAGCCGGTATTTTTTCAAGAAGGGATATCCCTTCTATCCTTTGATGGATACCAAAGGATAAGCAATCTTGTTTGACAAGGAGGAGAAACCAAATTCAAGCAAAAAAGGAAACTGACGGCGTTGCTGCTTTCCCTGTGCATGGTGTTGGGAATGCTGCCCATGACCGTGTTTGCGGCGGAGAGACTACAGCCGAAGGATTGGTATATGAAATCAACGGCGACAGTGTGACCATAACCGGATATACAGGAAACGAAGCGAGCGTCGTAATTCCGAACGAGATAGAGGGAAAGCCGGTCACTGCTATTGGGAAGGCTGCGTTCTTTAATTGCGGAAATTTAACGAGCATAGAGATCCCGGAGGGGATCGAGGAGTATTGGAGTCAAGCGTTTCAGCTTTGTAAAAAATTAGAAAGTGTAAAAATCCCAGCCAGTGTAATTTCCATTGAGGAGAGAGCGTTCCAGAGCTGTTCAAATTTGGATAGCGTAACCTTTGCAGAAGGGAGCCGACTGGAGACTATTAATAATTTTGCGTTCAATGATTGCGGTAAACTGACGAGCATAGAATTTCCAAGTGGAACCAAAAGCATTGGGAATCAGGCGTTCACATATTGCACAAGTTTGACGAGCACAAAAATCCCATCTAGTGTAACTACCATTGGGGAGAATGCATTCCAGCGTTGCTCAAATTTGAGTAGCGTAACCTTTGCAGAAGAGAGCCAACTGAAGGATATTAATAAAAGTGTGTTCTCATATTGCAGTAATTTGACAAGCATAGAAATTCCGGAGGAGTCGAGACTATTGGGGAGAGTGCGTTCTATGGCTGCAATAAATTGAAAGAGCATTACAATTCCGAAAAAAACTGTTACTATCATTGGAGTACAAGCGTTTAATAACTGTGAAAATCTTATTAGCGTGGAATTTGCTGAAGAGAGCAGGCTTACCACTATACAGAGTTCTGCGTTCAGTGACTGTTTTAATTTGACAGATGATATAGAAATTCCTTCCACCGTCACAAGCATTGGGGAATATGCATTTTATAGATGTAGTAAGCTGAGTAGTATGACTTTCTCAAGGAAAACAGCTCCAAGCATAGAAGAAAAATACTTTTTCTGGAGTGCAGCACTCTTAATATTTATGTGCCATGTGACGGTACAGGATACGCAGGGAACGGTTGGCCGGAAGATAAAAAGTAAAAACCCTGCACAACCTCGACCACCTTGACGCAGTACCCCCGACCTGCACTAAGGACGGCACCAAAGAGTATTGGTACTGCCCGGATTGCGGGGGATATTTTCTTGATAAAGACGGCGAAATTGAAACCGATGAAGCAGGAATCATAGGAGAAAAGGCCATCGGCCACGCTTAGCGGGCGAGCCTGTGGAGCTGGTCTGACGATGGCAAAACCGCGGAAGTGACTTTCACCTGCAAAAACGACAGCAGCCATGTGGAAAAACCGGAAGTGACCATCACACAAGAAGAAAAACACCTGCTACCGTACCGGAAGCAGGGACGACCACCTATACGGCAAAGGTGACGTTTAACGGGCAGGAATATACCAGCTTCAAAGATGTCGATGATATTGACCCGCTGGGGCATAAAGCGGAAAAAGGTTGACGGGGACGCACCCACCGCAACCGAGCCGGGCAATATTGAATACTGGTACTGCCCGCAGTGCGATACTTTACTTTAAGGACGCAGACCTGACGGAAGTTATCACAAAGGAGCAGACGGTTTAGCCCCACGGGTGAAGCGGAGCCTTCCAAACCGGAGGAAACCCCATCTGCACTAACGGATCCGCCACAGGATAAGCCGGACAAAACAGACGATACAACCGAAAGCCCGCAGACCGGGGACAGCAGTAATCTAGCGCTGTGGATCGGCCTGATGCTGGCCTCCTGCGGCGTGCTGGGGAATGCTGTTCTACAGGCGGAAAAAGGCGGCGGCCGGGAAATAAGGCTGATTAACTGAAACAGAAACCAGCAAAAAAAGCGTCTGCAGGCGGGCTGGGTGCAAAGGCTACACCCAGCCCGTTTTGACAGCCGGCAGAAGGAGACAGAATGGCTCATGAAAAAAAAGTGGCGAAGCAGGCCAGATGGTCAAAAAACAGAATGCTTAGTTCTCTGGAAACCATGGCGATATAGCCTAAACCCGGCAGTAACGAGCTTCGCTCTTAGGAGTGATCTACAGCTTCTTCTTTATACATTCGGGTTTACATTCTATAAAAAGAGCTTGCCATGAACCCCCATTACATCCATGGCACCTCTTCTTATCCCTTCATAAATTTGTATGCGCGCAAGCGACCATAGCGTCTGTTGGCGCGCATTTTGTTATATATGCGGCTTTTCCATAGGATGCCGTAGTCCGCCCAATCAATCGTTTTGGCTCATTCAAAAAACGGTTGATTGGAGGATATGAAAATGGATGACAGACATCCCAAGAGAAGAAAGGACAAGTATAATCCCTATACCCTGTCATTGGTCGATGGGAAATGCTACCTCTCGTTTAAAGACGGCCAGGGGTTCCCGCACAAGTTGGAACTGGATGTAAAGCTCTATGCGCTGTTTGACCGGTTTGAATTGGACGATCTCCTTCCTCAATGAGCAGGAGGCATCTGGATCAGACCGAGCTGAGCGAGGCTCTCTTAAGCCGCCGTGTGCCGGAGAATCAGGCCACAGTGGAAGACGCTGTTTAAGCATCTGGATACGACGGTCAAATATCTGGGCATCCTGGATAACCAGCTGATGACCGCAAGCCGGGAATTTTATGAAAAGCACTCGGATCTATATGGGATCAAGGATCTGCTGTAAGAGGAGGTGAACCGCTATGCCGACGGCTGCGCTCAGGCAGATAACAGCAAAACAGGATAATCAGGCGCTTCGAGCCAGATTGGAAGCGGAAGCCGCCAGGGTGCAGATCAGCTATAAAGCCAGTGTGATCGACTTCATGGTCATGGAAGGGATCCAGGATTTCTCGGAGCTGGACTATGCAACAAGAAAAAGTTTTTGAAGCCTACCTGGAAGGGCAAAGCGGTATGAAGCATATCCGCCATTACCTGCTGGCCTTTGACAAGCTCAAACAGCATGCGCTGAGCCAGGAGTTCCACATCCTGGAGGATGGAAAGGTCGCACGGCCGCGGTATGAGAATGGAATCCTCTACCTGCCATACCATCCAGACCCAAAGGTTTCGGCCATGTTCCGAAATTCCACAAGGAAAAACGAGCATGTCTGGGATTTTTCCAGAAATGCCCCGGAGAGATGAAACGGCAAGAGTTCGACATCCTGCATTATGAGCTGGAGAACAGCACAAAAGCCCTGAAGGTAGGCGCGTCCACCTGTTGGGGCTGCAGGACCTGTATGACTTTTTGTACGGAGCAGTGGATCGAGGATATCGAAGCCATGGAACTGCCGCAGATACAGGCGTTCCGTGAAATCCCCAGCAACCGGCTCACGGAAAGCAAGCGCCCTGGAATCATCACTTCTGCCGAAGAGCGCTGTTCCTGCAAGCGGAAATCAACTGGAACGCCCATGTATGGTATATGGAGCGGTTCCACATACAGCCAGAGCGGATGGATCCCGCAAACCCTGTGTTAAGCATCTCCTTTGTCGAAGTAACGCACCGCCGGAACCGGGAACTTCTCAAAAGATATATCCGGTATGGGCTTGGTATCACCAACCTGTCGGTCGGCGTGATCCGGGGGAACTCATCTACCTGCGAAGCTTCCTGAATGATATCCAGCAGCCGGAAGATACCGATATCTGCTCTGTAACGCCGGCGCAGATGGAGGCGTACTTCCGGGTGCAGCGGCAGAGGGGGTACAGGCGGAAACCTACAATAAGATCGTCATGAGCATCCTGCACTTCTTCAACCATCTGCGGGTACGGCAGCTCATCGGACAAATCCCCTTCGATGCGGACAGCTTACTGCAGAAGACGGTACTGAAGCATCATAACCGGAGCGTGGCACAGGGAGGTCACAGAAGAAATCTTCTCCAAGCTCTATGCCTTCCCTGAAACCCTCCGGCTGATGTATCTGCATCTATGGGGTATAGGGTTACGGATCAGCGAGGTGTGTACCCTGAAAGGGAACGCCTACTACATACAGGGCGATGACGCCTGGATTCAGGTCTATCAGATCAAAATGCGCACTTACAAACGTATCCCAATTCCTGCGGCCCTGTATAAGCTGATGCGGGTATACCTGAAAAAGCACCACATAAAAAAGCGGGGGACTATGTGTTCCAAAACAGCAAAGGCGGCCCCTACCGGAGCGGAACCTTCCGCTACAATATGCTGAAATACTGCGAACGCAACGACATTCAGAACGGGGAATACATCTTCCGCTCCCACGATTACCGCCACACCATAGCGACCTGCTTCTATGACTCAGGCGTATCCCTGCAGAGTATCCGCGATTACCTCGGTCACGACTATGAGGAGATGACCGAGCAGTATATCGACTACATGCCCAAGAAGATTGAAAAAGCGAGTGAAGACTACCTCAGCCGGCACAGCCTGGCGTCATACATCAAGAAGAGGTGAGGAAAAAGATGGATGAGAAAATATACCTGCGGCTGCTGTACGGAATGGAGGAAATACCGGATGGCCTGGCACGAATCATAGGACGCAACCCTTGTTACGACCTGGCAGGGCTGCCGTCGCCTAAACTAAAGGAAGAGATTGAAGGATTCATCCGATACCGCAGTACGCAGCATCGGAAGAATGCAGGGCGACAAACAGTTCTACAATAAGGTGCGCAGGTTCCTGAAAGAATGTGAACAGCAAAATCCAGCCTGCGGGATAAGGCTCCGGAAAAACCTGGGTCAAACAGTTCCGGACATGGATGTTCAAAGGAACACATCCCATTGTATTATAGGAGACAGAGGACCCACCGGCAAAGAGAACATATCAAGGCAAGAGAATTGGATATTTTGAGCAGAATGCTCAAGTTCACAGCAGTAGATGCCCGCCGGGAAGAAGAAAAGGATGTCTGGGAGCTGGACAAGCTGGAAATCGAACACAGAGAGAATCAATCAAGCGGGTCAGAACGTTGAATTTTACGCGGATATCCCAAGATGGCATCCGACAGGAGCTGAAGAAAGGGATCTACCTGAACCTGCAGGGGAAGCCATTGCCTGTGTACAGAAGGAATTAACGGCAGCCAGACGCCTGTCGAGATATCTGGCAGATCGATACCCACAGGTGCAGTCCTGCCGGGACCTGAACCGGGAGATCATAGAGGAATACCTGACCTACCTAAAGACGGAAGCTACAGGGACGAAACACTACCATGCAGATTTGAAACCGGCTGCGCAGTCTGCTGGAAAGCACCGGCCAGATGTGCGATTATCCAAACCTGATCGGACTGTTTCCTCACAAGGGGACATTCCGCCAACGCCAAAGGCGGCTTTCAAGACCTATTCAGATGCGGAACTAAAGCGGCTGAACCGGGAGATCGTAAAGCTGGATGCGCAGACGGCACGGCTGATGATTATCCACCAGATGCTGGGGACGCGGATATCCGATACCCCGACCCTGACGCCGGATTGCCTGTCGGAACGGAACGGCGAGATTATCATCGGATCCGGCAGATGAAAACCAAAGCCTATGAAAACCCCATTAGTGCAGAGCTTGCGGCGCTGATCAAAAAAAGGCAATTGCTTACACCAAAGAGAAATATGGGGATACAACTTTTACATCTTCGTCGATGAGAAGAACCCAGCCGGCCGATGCCATATACCACCGTACAGTTCCGGATTACGGACATGATCTATAAGAAAGAACTGCGGGATGACAACGGTGAGATCTTCGGCTTCGGGACCCATATCTACCGGCACTACTATGGGGATGAAGCTGACCGAGATGCACCTGGACGACTGGACCATTGCCAAACTGCTGGGGCACAGCAGCGTTCGAAATGTGAAGTATTACCGGAAGATGAGCAACCAACTTCTCGCCGATGAGACGCGAAAGGCCAGACAAAGGTCATGTGGTATATAGCTTGGATTTTGAGGTTACGCCACACATGCTTCGTCATACCTACATCACAAATTTGATTCATGCTTCGGTAGACCGAAAACAGTTCAATACTTGGCTGGCCATGAGAGCAGTAAGATCACGATGGACATTTATGCAAAGGTAAAGTACAACAAGCCGGAGCAACTGGCAGGAGTTTTAAGCGGAGCCTTTGCAGAATGGGATGGCGGTGAATACGAAGCGGCACAATAATTTGACGGAAAACGTACAAAGGGCGGAGAGTGTTCCCCGCCCTTTGCGTTTCCCAGAATCGCACCTTTGATAGAGCCATGATTTTTCAGTATAAAGAAGGTATCGGCGCTGAAATACATATTAAATAGAAAGGAACTGAAATCATGGCGAAAAAACAAGAAAATGTTCCCTGGTATGGCACTGCCATGCGGAGGGGTATTCAATATTACAGGACTCGGATCACCGATGCCGATGGAAAGAGAGTGGACTTGTATGCGCTGAAACCTGCGAGGAACTCCAGCTAAAGGAGATGGAGGCCCGACGCCAGGTAGAGGAGGCGGTTTTTCCGCAGGAAAACATCCAACAGTGGCAGAGTACAGTGAGAAGTGGCTGCTCATGAAATGGCAAAGGTATCTTCCGGCACGTTGAGGATATACCCAGACCATGAACAACTATATTGTCAAGCCTTTTAGGCGATATGTATCTTGAGGATGTGACTGCAGACGATATTCGGCTTTGCGATGATTCCATTGGCTTCAA
>VOFC01000956.1_pt1 | contig 27299 bp, 21 predicted proteins | sample 5384161 | NCBI WGS metagenome assembly VOFC01 (sample SAMN12384722, study PRJNA508395) | human gut metagenome | isolation source: healthy gut B | host: Homo sapiens | reverse complement strand
ATCACCAAAAACCTTCGCGGCTGACGATGCCCGCCAGCTCGCGCCCGCGCGGGCACGGCAAAGGCCGCCCAGAAGGGAGATCAGCAGGCCCCCCAGCACGAAGACCGTCAGGGGCGTGCCCACGCTGCCGTCGCCGAAGGCATGCACGGACTGCACCACGCCGCTGCGCACCAGATAGGTGGCGAAAAAGGCGGAGATGGTGGTCAGGCACATCAGGGCCACGTTCACGCGGTGCAGCTTGTTGCGGCGCTCCTGCACGATGAGGGTGTGCAGGGCCGCCGTGCTGATGAGCCAGGGGATGAGGGAGGCGTTCTCCACCGGGTCCCAGGCCCAGTAGCCGCCCCAGCCCAGCTCCATGTAGGCCCACCACATGCCCAGGATGATGCCCGCGGTCAAGAAGGCCCAGGCCAGCAGGGTCACGGGACGGGTCACGCGGTGCCAGCCGTCCTCGCCCTCACCGCCGGAAAGGCTCTGGGCCAGGGCCAGACAGGCGGGCACGGTGAAGCCGCCGTAGCCCAGGAAGAGCAGCGGCGGATGGAAGATCATGCCGGGGTTCTGCAGCAGGGGGTTGAGGCCGTTGCCGTCCGGCGGCACGGGCGACTGCATCTCGAAAGGATTGCTCCAGCAGGAAAGGATCAGGGCGAAGAAGGCCATGATGGCGTAGAAGAAGCCCCAGTACCAGAGCCGCGTGGCGGGCGTCAGGCGCCTGTAGGCGGGCGTCAGGGCAAAGATACTGCCGCTGATGGCCACGGAGAAGGCCCAGAACAGCATGGAGCCCGGCTGTCCGGCCCAGAAGGCCGTCAGGCGGTAGAAGGCGGGCAGCACACGGTCCGTGTAGCTGGCCACATAGACCAGGCTGAAGTCGTTCCAGAACAGGGCGTGCAGCAGCAGGGCCGCCGCCAGGGACAGGGCGCCGGTGATGGCCCAGTGGACCTTTTCGATGAGCGCCAGGGCGTCGCCGCGCTGCTGCCAGAGCTGCAGGAGCGCCAGCGCGCTGCCGCCCAGAGCACAGATCAGGGTCAGCAGCTGCATGGCATAGGCAATGAAATACATGGGGCTCCTTTGGGCACGCCACGGCCCGCCGTGGCGGCGCATTTCCGGTGAGGACACGACCGGCCCCTAAGGCCCCGCCGTGCGCCAGGAAGGGTGCGGCCTGCGCCGCCCTAACTCTTGCGGTTTTCCTTCTGGTACTTGGAAGGACACTTGGTCATGAGGGTCCTGGCCATGAAGCGGCCGTCGGGCTGCAGGCCCCCTTCCACGATGACCTCGGCGCCCGCCTTGAAGGTGTCCGGCACGGCGCCCTTGTAGACCACGGGCAGGGTCAGGCCCGCATCGTCCTTGTCCTGCAGCAAAAAGCTGGCCCCGGGGCCGTCCACGTTCTTGAGCAGGTTGTCGGGGGCCACGGTGCCGAACAGGCGGGCCGCCTGCAGCTTGTCGGCCGTGGCGGCCCTGGCTTCGGAGACGTTGAGGAAATAGACGGTATTCTCCGACAGGCCGGAAAAGACCAGATAGCCCAGACCACCCAGGAACAGCAGGGCGGCCACGAGATACATACAGGTGTTTTTCTTGCGGGGCATGGGCTCTCCTTGCATGAAAGAACGTGCCTTTCCCGGCACGAAGCTGCTGCATACCCTAGCACAGCCCTGTTTTTTTGACAAGTAAGAAACGCTCCTGATAGGCCAGCAAAGCCGCATGAATCAAGTGTGCGCGCACGCACACTCCGGCCCGTCCCGCGGGCTAGCCGGCGGTATTGGCCAGAGCCGTCAGGGAATCGTAGGGCAGGGAGTCCAGGCAGTGACGGCGGGCATACTCCTGCGTGAAGCTGACGAAGAGCTCCGCCGGGGACGGCAGCTGCTGCTGCGCCGGCCGGTACAGGAGCATGGCGCGCCGGAGCACCGGACAGGCCGGAGTGGCCACAAGGCCGAAGCCCCCGGCCGGCAGGACGGAAAAACGTCCGGCCAGGGCGATGCCCGTGCCGGTGGCCGCCAGGGCAAACGCCGTTGCCCTGTGGTGCACCGTATGCGCCACAGGGCAGTCTTCCTCACCGCCCGCACCTCCAGCCGGATACGAAAAAAGCCGGGGCTCGTCGGAGCTCCGGCTTTTGCCGTCCGTGTTTCTGCGCCAGAAACGAAAAAAGGGTCTGCGTTTCCGCAAACCCTGATTTCCTTTTTTGGTGGAGCTGAGGAGAATTGAACTCCTGACCTCTTGAATGCCATTCAAGCGCTCTCCCAACTGAGCTACAGCCCCTCGGCAAGAAAGGACATTGCCCCAAAGCGGACCTCCTGTCAACAGGAAAATCAAAAAGTTTTCCTTTTCCCCATGCGGGCGGCGGCCATCCCCTTCCTGCCGTGCCGCGCCCCGGCCGGGCCTTCCCTTCCCCGGCCAAAAGCGTATGCTGCGGCCATGAACTTCCTCTATCTCACCGATGTCTTTTGTCCCTGGTGCTACGGCTTCGCGCCGGTCATGCGCCGCCTGGCCGCGGAACATCCCGAACTGCCCGTGCGCGTGCTGGGCGGCAACCTCATGGCCGAGCCCCAGACCCTCACCGGCATGCTGGAAGAATACCCCACCATCCGGGAGTTCTTCGTCCGTCTGCAGGAGACCACCGGCCAGACCACGGAACAGTTCCGCCTGGCCCTGGAACAGGCCGCGGCCGGGACGGGCCCGGACCTGCTCATGCATTCCCCGGCCATGAACCTGCCCCTGGCCGCCCTGCGCCAGCTGTCCCCCGGGCACCAGCTGGAACAGATGGAGGCCTTCCAGATGGCCTTCTACGCCCAGGGCCGTGATGTCATGGCCGCCGGTGAACAGGAGGCCATCGCCGCCGCCTGGCTGCCTGCCGGCGCTGCCCCCGGCGCCCTGGCCGCCGTCATGGCGGATCCCGCCGTCCGGGAGGCCGCACGGCATGACGCCGCCGAAGCCGAGGAGATCATGGGCGAATTCCTCCTCTATCCGACCCTGTATCTGGAGCACGACGGCCGGCGCACCCTGCTGGCCCGCGGCTACAGTGACTACGACAGCGTCCGGGCCAAACTGGACGATGCCCTGCGCGGTATCCGGGAAAGCCCCGTCGTTCAGGGCGCGGCCTGCGGCCTGGACGGCAAGTGCTTCTTTTAGGGCCATGATGTTTCGCTGAGAGGGAAGGGGCGTTTTGGGGGCAAAACTGCGCCACCCCTCTCCACCTCTCCCCACCCCCTGAAAACACCTTTTCCGGTCTGGCCGGACGGTCCCCGTCGCCGGTTCAAGGGAGCCGCCATCCGCTGCGGCCGGCAGGCCGTCCTCCCGCCGGTTCGTCGTGCGGATGCCCCGGCAGCGGACGGCCCCGGAAGATTTATGCCGTGAAAAAGAAGGGCGCTGGGGGCAAAAACGCCCTCATCCCTTTGTCGTACCCTGTCCCGGGCTTTCCCGGATGCCATCTGCAAGAACGTCAGAGGCCGCCTTTCACACGAAAGGCGGCCTCTGACGTTCTCGGGCGCACAACACACGTTCCGACAACGGGAAAAACACCGGAAGCGCCATCCCCGGTCCGTCCCGGAGGGCACGCCCCGCCAGCCAACGGCAGGGACCGGCCATACAGACCTGAAGAAAAGTTTCAGGGGGGGATGGGGGGGAAGGGAGCCTCTGTTTCAAAAGGGGCTCCCTTCCCTTCAACTTTTCGCTTTATCTGCGAACTAGCAGCCGTACCTGGCTTCGATCTCGGCGGCGGCCTCTTCCACACCGGCCTGCATCCTGGCGCGGGCGGCGCGGATCTTCCCATCCAGCGCGGGGTCGGCCACGGCCAGGATCTGGGCGGCCAGCCAGGCGGCGTTGCGGGCACCGGCCTTGTCCATGGCCACGGTGGCCACGGGGAATCCGGGAGGCATCTGCACCGTGGCGAGCATGGCGTCCATGCCGCCCATCAGACCGCCGGAGACCGGGATGCCGATGACGGGACGGGTGGTGCGGGCGGCCACGGCACCGGCCAGGTGCGCGGCCATGCCGGCGGCGCAGATGAAGACCCTGGCGCCGGCGGCTTCCTGTTCGCGCAGGATCTTTTCCGTGCGCTCGGGGGTACGGTGGGCGGAGCTGACCGTGAAGAGATAGGAGATGCCCAGCGAACGCAGCACGTCCACGCAGGGGCTGACCTTTTCTTCATCGGACTTGGAGCCCATCATGATGACGACTTGAGCCATAGATGTTCCTTTGGCGGCACGGGGCCGCGGTTGCTTACTTTTCTTCCTGCGCCAGCTGTTCCAGACGGCGGATGCCCTTCTGGCCGATGTCGCTGCGGTGGAAGCTCTTGTCCATGCGGATGGCCTTCACGCCCTCATAGGCACGGGCCTGGGCGTCGGCCAGGGTATCGCCCAGCGCGGTCACGCACAGCACGCGGCCGCCGCTGGAGAGGATCTTGTCGCCGTCCATGCTGGTGCCGCTGTGGAAGACCTTGACGCCGGGCAGGGCGTCGGCTTCGTCCAGGCCCTCGATGACCATGCCCTTGGGATAGGCGTGCGGATAGCCTTCGGCGGCCACCACCACGCCCAGGGCGGTCTGGGAAGTGTGGGAAAGGCTCTCGGGACGGAGCCTGCCCTCGATGCAGTCCAGCATGATCTGCACCAGATCGCCTTCCAGGCGCATCAGCAGGGGCTGGCATTCGGGGTCACCGAAACGGGTGTTGTATTCCAGCACCTTGGGGCCGTTCCCGGTCATCATCAGACCGGCATAGAGCACGCCCACGAAGGGATGGCCGTCCCTGGCAAGCGCGGCCAGGATGGGACGGATGACCATGTCGGCAATGGCTTCGGCCTGGTCGTAGGGCAGGATGGGGGCGGGGCTGTAGGCGCCCATGCCGCCGGTGTTGGGGCCCTGGTCGCCGTCATAGGCGGCCTTGTGGTCCTGGGCGGAAGGCAGGGGCACGGCCGTTTTGCCGTCGCACAGGCAGAGGAAGGAGGCCTCCTCGCCCACGAGGAACTCCTCGATGACGAGCTTGGCCCCGGCGGCACCGTGCGCGCGCTTGCACATGATGTCATCCACGGCATCCAGGGCCTCCTGGGTGGTCCTGGCCACCACCACGCCCTTGCCCGCGGCCAGGCCGTCTGCCTTGACCACCAGGGGCGCGCCCAGTTTGACCACGGCGTTCTTGGCCTTGTCGGGATCGGTGAAGACCTGGCTGCGGGCCGTGGGCACCCCGGCACGGTTCATGACGTCCTTGGCGAAGGCCTTGCTGCCTTCCAGCCGGGCACAGTAGGCATCCGGGCCGAAGCAGGGGATGCCGGCCTCGCGCATGCGGTCGGTGATGCCCCCGGTCAGGGGCAGCTCGGGACCGGGCACCACCAGGTCGATCTTTTCCTTGCGGGCCAGTTCCACCAGGCCGTCCAGGTCTCCGGCGTCCACCGCCACGTTGATGGCGCCCTCACGGGCCGTACCGCCGTTGCCGGGGGCCACAAACACTTCACTTACCCGAGGGCTCTGCTTGAGCTTCCACACCAGGGCGTGCTCACGCCCGCCGGAACCGATAACCAGGATGCGCACAACCTCTCCTCCCTGAAAATAGACATACGGAACACTTTCCGGCAGCCGGAGCTGCTGAAAAAACCCCGTCCCGCGCCGCAGCGACACGGAACGGGGCTGCATCCTCTTGTTTAGTAGTTGGGGGTCACTTCAAAGTCGCTGAGGTCGGCAGGCGCGTTGGGGTTCATCTGCGACACGTCCAGCGGATAGGCGGTGACCAGGCACTGGCGGCTGCCCACACCCAGGTCGGGCGAGGTGTTCAGGCCCACCACCAGGTCCAGGGTGCCGTCGTTGTTGAAGTCGGCCAGATCCACGGCCGCCACGGAGCCGCGGATGCGGCGGGTCTTCCACTTCAGGCCCAGGCCCACGCCGTCCCAGAACAGGGCATGGATCTCGCCCTGGGGGAAGTAGCGGTAGCGGTCGAAAATCTGGGCCGCCGTGGAGATGGGCTTGTTGACCAGCAGGGTATATTCGCCCGTATGGCCGATGTCGGCCACGATGAGACGCATGGGGGCAAAGTACTTGCTGGGCATCTGGTAGTTGCGGTCCACGCCCAGGCCCGGCATGCCCTTGTAGTGCTCCATGCCGGTGGCGGAACCGGAGAAGCGTTCCATGGTGGTGTGGATCAGGGTCTGGTTGGCGCCCTGGAAGATCTTCAGGCGCTCGTCATCGGTCAGCATGACCAGCTGGTCGCCGTTCTTGCCGGGGATCCAGGCCACGTTGAAGACATTGGCCCCGCTGGGCAGGTTGATGCGCTGGCCCAGGACATAGGTGCCGTTCTGCTTGACCATCATGTACACGCCGGGGGCGAAGAGCTTGATGGAGTCCCAGCCCTGGCCCACCAGCGTGGGCTGGTAGGAAGGCGGCAGGTTGATGACGCTGACGAAATAGGAGCAGCGCTTGGCCACTTCCGTGAACTTGTTGCCGCGGAAGCTGTAGAAGTAGGAGTAGGGGCGGTTGCTCTCTTCTTCGAAGGTGGCCACCACCAGGTCCTTGGCACCGTCACGGTTGAGGTCGATGGCACGCATGGAGAAGTTCAGGTTGCTGCGCGAGATGGTGATCTCGCCCAGCTTGCCCAGGCGGCCGTCGTTGCCCCACTTGTAGATGACCAGACGGTGGTCGTGCAGGATGGCGATCTCGTTGCGGCCGTCACCGTTGAAGTCGGCCACGGCCATGTCCACCATCTCGTCCTTGAGGCGCTGGCTGCGGATGCGGGAACCGTCAGCGGAGTTGCCCTGATAGCGGAACTGGGGGTTCAGGTAGGATTCGGTCTGGCCGGTCTCGTTGCGGATGATGTCCGAACGGCCGGCGCGGCCGGCAGCGGCGGCGCCGGCGACGCCCAGCACTTCGGAAGAGAAGGCGCCGGCAAGGCGCTGCACGGTGGCGTTCAGGCCGCTCATGGGGCCCTGGGCCGTCTGGCTCCAGGTGGCGCCCTTCTTGTCCACGCTGTTGAGGACGATGGTGCAGTCATTGCCCATGACGCTCACCGTGCCCCACAGGGCGTAGTCGGCGCCGCCGATGAACTTGCGGGCCTCGGCAGCGGAGCCGGCCGCGCGGGGGCCCATGCTGCCCGTGGCACCCGTGGCGCTGAGGCGGCCCATGAGCGTGGAAGGCACAGCCTTGGACAGGTAGCTGTAGTTCTGGGGCGCGTGCACCTCAAACGGCAGCAGTACGAAGGACTTGGCCTGGGCAGCCTGGGCCTGGAGGCCCATCACCAGCATCAGGCAGGCGGCAAACGCCAGCTTCATGGCAAATTTCATTCAAAATCTCCTTGCAGTTCTCTGCGTACGTCGACCGCCCTCGCGAAGGGAGGGCTCGCCCGGGCCGGAGGATCTGCCGCTGTCGCGGCGGGGACCGTACAGCCTGCGGCACCGGAACTATAGCGACACTTGGCCTGCCGCGCAACTTGAAAGCCGTATCCGCCGCCCAGCTGCGGGCCCGCTCCCTGCCGGGCCCTGCGGCGGACGCTCTTGCCCCCTCCAGACGGAACAGATAAGAAAGGCCCATGAGCACCGCCAATCCTTCCCGCCCCTCGGGGCGTTCCTTCCGTCTGGTCTGCCCGCCGGAGCAGATGCCGCAGGTGGAGAACCTGCTGCACGCCCAGGGCTATGCGTTCGAACCCGAGCCCTTCTCGCCCTTCTGCCGTCGTCTGCTGTGCGAACCGCGGCCCCTGGGCTCCTCGCTGGCCGCCTTTTTCGGCTACATCTATATCCAGGACAGGTCTTCCATGCTGCCGCCCCTGGCCCTGGCGCCCCGGCAGGGCGAGGCCGTGCTGGACATGTGCGCGAGCCCGGGCAGCAAGACGGGCTTCCTGGGCCAGCTCACCGGCCCGGACGGCTTCGTGCTGGGCAACGAGCTTTCCCGCGCCCGCCTGGCCACCCTGCGGGCCAACCTGCATGCCTGCAACCTGCCGCATGTGGGCACCTGTTCCTTCGAGGGCCAGGCCCTGCCCCTGACGCCCGGCACCTGGGACGCCATCCAGCTGGATCCCCCCTGCTCCGGCTGGGGCACGGTGGAAAAGAACCCCCAGGTCCTCAAGCTCTGGCAGGGCGACAAGCTCAAGGGACTGGTGGGCCTGCAACGGCTGCTGCTGGCCCATGCCGCGCGTCTGCTGCGTCCCGGCGGCCGGGTGGTCTTCTCCACCTGCACCACCAACGATGACGAGAACGAAGCGCAGGTGCGCTTTGCCGAAGAGGAACTGGGCCTGGTGCGCGAGCCCCTGACGCCGTTCGAGGGCTTCGTCTGGGAACAGCGCCCCGGCGGCGAGGGCACCCTGCGCGTGGACGGCGAACGCTCGGCGGCCCAGGGCTTTTATGTGGCCCTGCTGCGCAAGCCAGCGGACGCCCCCTGCCCGAACTGCCGCCCGCCCCGGCCGGGCCGATGCGCGCACGGCCGCCCGCAACGCGGCCCGCGGCCGCAACCGTCGCGACGCCCGTCCGGCCCCTGCCCCTGGGCCGGGTGGTGCCCCGCAGCGCCCTGGCCGGGCCCTGCTGCGATCCCGGCCGTCTGCCCGCCGGCGAGGCCCGCATCTACGGCGAGCAGGTGCGCTTCATCCCGGCCCATGCCGACGTGCTGCTGCCGCCGGGCTTCACCTGGCAGGGGGCCCTGCTGGGCCGCATGGCGGGCGGCCGCCTGCACATGGCGCCCCGCCTGCGCTGCCTGCTGCCCGCCGTCCCCGACCCGGCGCACAGCCTGGTGCTGGACGACATCAGCGACATCACGGCCCTGCTCAGCGGCCAGAGCCGCCAGACCGGCCTTGCGGGCAACGAGGCCGCCCTGTGGTGGCGCGACCTGCCGCTGGCCCGGATGATGCTCAAGCAGGGCCGGGCCACCCTCAGTTTCAGCTAGGCCCGGCACCAATGCCGGACAGGGCCGCAGGCAGGGGCAGGCTTGCCTCTTTACCTGCCTGCGGCTACTCTTGCCCCCACTTTCACAGCCCAAGGAACAGCGCACAGGGCAAAGCCGCCGTGACGGCGGCCGCCCCGCGCACGCAGAGGAGCGATCATGGCCAAAAAGAAGACTTCCCAGCAGCCCGCGCCCGCCAGGCCCCAAGCCCAGGCCCCCGCACAGGATCAGGCCCGGGCGGCGGCCCCGGCCCGCGTCACCACCGTTTCCCTCACCACCTGCCTGGTCAGCGTGGTGGTGGCCCTTGCCCTGGGCCTGTGCATCGGCAGCATGCTGCCGGGCTTCATGGAGAGCCGCCAGGCCCCCGCTCCCCGTCCCCAGGCGGCCGCTGCGGCCCAGCAGCCCGCCCCGCAGCAGCAGGCGGCGCCCCCGCAGCAGGCCAAGACCGCCCTTTCTTCCGAACTGAACAGCGCCCTGCTCAAGCTGCAGGAAGCCGTGGTCAAGGAACCCGGCAAGGCGGAGAACTGGATCAAACTGGGCAACTTCCAGTTCGACAACCAGAACCCCGCCGCGGCCGTCACGGCCTATGAGAACGCCCTGCGCCTGCAGCCCGGCAATGCCAACGTCCTGACCGACCTGGGCATCATGTACCGCGAGCTCCACCGCTTCGACGACGCCCTCAAGGCCTTCCGCGAGGCCGAGCGCGTCCAGCCCGGGCACAGGAACGCCCTGTTCAACCAGGGCATCGTCCTTTATTACGACCTCAAGCGCAAAGACGAGGCCGAAGCCGCCTGGCGCAGGCTGCTGGCCGCCGATCCCAACGCCCACGCCCCTGACGGGACGCCCGTCTCGGAGCTGATCAAGCACCTGCACTGATCCGGCTCCGGCTGCCCCGTCCCCCGGGACCGGGCAGCCCGCCGGCCCCTGTGGCCCCGTGGCGCGCAGACCGCCGGTCCGGCCTTCCTGTTCCCGCCGCTGTGCCGGCATTTCCCGGGGCCGCCTCCTCCCGTGACGGAGGCGCCCCTCAAGGTAAAAAAGCATGACGCACCCTCTTCTTCCCACGCAGGCCGCCTCCCGCCGGCTGGCCCTGATCGTCATCCCGCTCCTGCTCGTCCTGTCCCTGGCCGCCACCTGTCCGGCGGTCCCGACACCGCCCCCGGCATCCGCGCCCACGCCCGCCCTGCCCGCGGACCTTTCCGCCACGCCCCGGGGCAGCGCAGCGGGACAGCTGGACATCCTGCCCTACCTTTCGGCTTTTCTGGATACGGACGGTGACAGGAGCGTGGAAGAAGTGGCCGCACCGGGCATGCTGTCCTCCTTCCGGCCCCTGCATCCCAGGACCCTGCCCCGCAGCAGCGGCGTGACCTGGCTGCGGCTGGAGATCCCCGCCGCCGGGACGGGACGTCCCGCCCCCCTGGTGCTCGACCTCGGCCAGGGCGTCCCGGCCGGGGCCGTCCTCTACACGCCCGGCATCGACCCCCTTTCCCGCCAGACCACCTGGCAGGAGGACCGGGCCAACTGGCGCAACCTGCTCTGCCTGCCCCTGCCCGGCGAAACGCCGCAGATCTGCTATATCCGCCTGGACGGACAGCCGCCCCTCTGGTTCGCGCCCACCCTGCGCAGCCTGGACAATCTGGCGGACGCGCCGGAAAGCCTGCTCGGCCCCGGCGTCATGCTGGCCCTGGCCGTGGTCATGCTGCTGGCCCTGCTGCGCGGCATCACCGAGCGCGGCCAGTGGCGCTTCTGGACGGCCCTGTATGTGGGCGCCGCCCTGACCCATGCCGTGCTGGGCGGGCCGGATCTGGGGGCCGGCAACATCACGCCCGCCGACGCCGTCAGCGCCATGACCCCCGGCCTGGCCCTCATGTTCCTGGCCCATCTGGCCCGGCACCTGATGCAGACCCCCAGCCATTCCCGTCTGCTGGACATCCAGTACCTGCTGCTCTCCCTGCCCGGCGCCGTGCTGGCCCTGCTGCCCCTCTGGCCCGACTTCAGCTGGATGGGCCGCTATCTGCCGCTCTGGCCCATGCTGGCCCTGATCTTCGTGCCCACCACGCTCGGTGCCTGGCTCATGGGCGTACCGGGCGCCCGCCGCTTCCTGCTGGGCTGCCTTGTGGCCGCGCTGGGGGCCGGTCTGGCCGTCCTCGATTTCGGGACCCTGCTCCCGCCCTTCGTCCAGGGCACCCTGCCCCTGTGGGGGACGGCCCTCAGCGCCCTGATCATCGCGGGCATGAGCGCCCCCGGCCGCGAAACGGAGACGGCCGCCGCCGGGCCCGCCGATCCTACGGCACCGGACCGCTCCGCCCAGAGCCAGACCATCACGGATCCCAACCTGCGCCTGCTGGATACCGAGGGCAACACCCTGCCGCTCATGACCGGCCTCAGCCAGCCTGCTCCCGCGCCGGCCACCGTGGAGGCCGACAGCGCCTCCGCCACGGCCATCCGGCGTCTGGAACAGGCCCTTGCCGTGCCCCTGCGCGAGCTCGTGGAACAGAACCGCCAGCTGGAGCAATGCTCCCTGCCGCATGATGTCCGTTCCCGTGTGGAGGGCATGGGACGCCGCGCCCGGCAGGCCCTGCGTCTGCTGCACGACCCGGCCGGTGATGCCGCCGCGCCTGCGGCACCGGCCCCCACGGACGGCGCCCGCGCCGCAACGCGCGCCTTCGACCTGCGCCGGATGCTGCAAAAAACGCATGAACACTGCCGCGCGCTGGCCGAAAAATCCGGCATCGCCCTGGGCTGGCATGTCCCGTCCGACCTCGAACAGCGCTACGAAGGCCCCGCCGGGACCTGGAGGAGACGCTCCGTCTGCTGCTGGAGGATGCCGTGCGGGCCAGCAAGGGCGGCAAGGTCCATTTTGCCGTGCGCCATGTGCCGGACAGCAAACATCCCGGGCATCTGCTCTTCCAGGTGCGCGACACGGGCACGGGCCTGCCCCGGAACAGCGCTCCGCGCCGCTCCTGGCCCGCATCTGGGAACTCTCCTCGGCCCACGGCGGCTTCCTGGGCGTGGAGAGCGGCCCCCGCGGCACGTCCGTCATCTTCACCCTGCAGCTGCAGCTCCCGGAAGCGTCTGCCGACGACCTGCCCACGGTCCTGGTCTGCGCTCCCGATGCCGCCACCCGTCGCGAGCTGGGCGCCATGCTGCGCGACCTGCCCTGCACCTGCCGCGAGACAGGTACCTTGGCCCACGGGCTGGCCGCCGGGGCCCGCAGGGGCGGGACACCGGCCACGGTGCTGCTGGTCTGCGGTCCCGAGGCCTCTGTGGAAGCCGCGCCGATGCTGCGCCGTTATCACGGCCTTGCCGAAAGGACAGGCCCCTTCGGGGCCGTGGCCCTGACCCCCGACCAGAGCCAGTGGGATGCGCTGGCCAACGCCGGTTTCAGCCATGCCCTGACCCTGCCCGTCTCGGAAGACGCCCTGCGCGAGACCGTGCTGGAGATCCTGGGCAGCCATGACGATGTGGCCGACCTCGGCGCGCCCCTGCCCGAGACCAGGCAGGCCGACGCCCCTCTGCCCGACCTGTTCGGCCCTGTGGCCGCCCCCCAGGCAGACCAGGGCATGCCCGACCTGCTCCTGTCCACCGATGACATGCCGGAGCGGACGGTCCCGGCCGCACAGGCCGCGACAGGCGGAGACCTGCCGGATCTGTTCGCTGCTCCGGCATCTGCCGGGGCAGGAGGCGGCTCCGGCGGCGCCCCTCAGCCTGACGGACGACATGCGCCGTGATGCCCCTGTCGCCCCTGTCGCGCAGACCGCCCGCCCTGAGGCCGAACAGCCCCTGCCCGCTGATGACGAACAGTCCGGCGCTGTGCGTGCGGAAGCTGCCGAAGCATCGGCGGCCGATGATGCGCAGCCGGTGGCGCCTGCGCCCGCGGACAGCCCTGTGCAGGAAAACGGCGCCGCTCCCGAAGCGGCCGAAGACGACGGCCCGGCCCCCGCTCCCACGGCACCGGACTTCCCGTCCGTGCCGGTGGCGGCAATGGATGACGCGGCGACGCAGGAAGCCCCGCTGGAGGAAGAAAAAGAAGAAGCTCCGACGGCCGAAGCGCCGCAGGAAGAGGCCTGCCGCAGCAGGGAACGGCGGATGCTGCCGCCGCTCCGACCGATGGCCCCGCTGCCTCCTCTGACGCAGCGGACAGCACGGAGGAAGCCGTTGCGGAAACAGGGGCCGACGCTGACATGCCGGGCCCCACGCAGGACGAAGCCGCCGAGGTGCCTCCGAGCGCTCCGGCCTTCCCGGCCCCGGCCCAGGAGGTTGAGGCCGAACAGCCCCTGCCCGCTGACGACCGACAGAACCGCGATGTGCGTGCCGATGCTGCCGAAGCATCGGCGGCCGATGATGCGCAGCCGGTGGCGCCTGCGCCCGCGGACAGCCCTGTGCAGGAAAACGGCGCCGCTCCCGAAGCGGCCGAAGACGACGGCCCGGCCCCCGCTCCCACGGCACCGGACTTCCCGTCCGTGCCGGTGGCGGCAATGGATGACGCGGCGACGCAGGAAGCCCCGCTGGAGGAAGAAAAAGAAGAAGCTCCGACGGCCGAAGCGCCGCAGGAAGAGGCCCTGCCGCAGCAGGGAACGGCGGATGCCGCCGCTCCGGCCGATGGTCCCGCTGCCTCCTCTGACGCAGCGGACAGCACGGAGGAAGCCGTTGCGGAAACAGGGGCCGACGCTGACATGCCGAGCCCCGCGCAGGACGAAGCCGCCGAGGCTCCCCGGCCCGCTCCGGCCTTCCCTTCAGCCGATGCGGCGCGTCCCCTTGCCGGCGGCTATGTGAGCCCCAGCCTGCGCCATGCCGGTGAATGGGTGGGCGAGCCCATGCCCATCGGCACACCGGTCAGCCGTCCTGTCCCCCGGCGGGAGGAAGCGGCGTCCGCCCCGGTGGAGACCGTGGTCACGGTCCGTCCCCTGCGACGGGACGTCAGCCCGGACGAGATCGCCCGCAAACTGGGCAAGCCCAGTCTGGTGCCCACGGACAAATCGGCCCTCATCACGCCGCCGCCCCGCAAGGGCCCCGGCTCCGGCCCGGCCGCCGGCACGCAGCCCGCCTTCCCCGGCGCTCCTGTGGAAGAGGCGCCCCATGCCGTGCCCGGCAGCAAGGACGTTTCCAGCCTGCCGGACATGACGCCGGACAGCACCACCCTCCTTGCCAGCGGCCGGGAGGAGACCAGCCGGACCAGGGCGGCGGCCAATACCCTGATGCGCTTCCTTTCCCGTTTCCACACGGGGAGCAGCCAGCCCCGGGACGACAGGGAGGAGGACAAGGGCCTGCAGGCCCCTGCCGCGACCGTGCAGGAACGGCAGGGCACCCCGCGTCCCATCCCCAAAAAGGAAGGACCGCAGCAAAAGTCGCCCGAGGCCGCGGCAGAGATCCCGACCGCGGCCAACCCCTGGATCGAACGCCGGACAGCTCCCCGGCCCGCGGCCCCCGCGCCGCGCGTGCCCGTGCCGCCCATGCCCCAGCGGCCCCAGCCGCCGGACGATCCCGAGGATCCGCTGCCCGCCCTCATGTGGCGCATGGACAAATATCTGGCGGAGGCCGGCTATGCCCTGGAACAGCGCCGCCTGCATCTGGTGGCCGATGCCGCCGGGCGTCTGGCCGCCGAGGCCGAAAGCTACGGTTTCCGGGTACTGGGCCGCATGGCGCGCTGTGTGGAGAGCGCCGGACGCGCCAGGACCTGCAGGCCGTGACCGACCTGCTGCCCGAACTGGCCACGGCGGTGGAACGCCACCGCATCTCCCTGGGGTCCTGACGGGGCCGGTCCCGCGGGCCGGCCTGGCTGCCTCCCGGCCCCGGCGCGAAAGGCGGTGACAGCCCCTCTTGCACAAAGGGACAAGTCGTGCCAGACTGGACTTCCACGCCCACAAGGGCCATCTCTTATTTTATGCAAGGAGTCCACATGAGTTACGAACGTGTCCTTCTGCCCGTGAGCGGCAAGCATTCCGGAGAACGTGCCCTCAAGGCCCTGAGCCAGGCCAGGAAGCTGGATCCCAGGGAGATCATCCTGCTGCATGCTGTGGCGCCCAGCGTGGGCTCCCCCATGCCCAACCTCACGAGCGACAAGCAGGACGTCACCGTCAAGGCCGAAGCCCTCCTGGCGCCTCTTGCGGCCGAACTGGACCATGCCGGCATCGCCCATCAGACCGTCATCCTTCACGGCCTGCCCGTCGAGACCATCGTCAAGACCGCCAGGGAAATGGACGCCGAAGCCATCGTCATGTTCTCGGACGGGCATGACGACCTGGCCGACAAGCTGTTCGGCTCCATCACCGAGCATGTGCTGCGCAGCACGCCGCTGCCCGTGCTGGTCGTCCGCCAGTAGGCCGTTGCCGCACCATCGCCTCCACAAAGCCTGTTCCCCCGGAACAGGCTTTTTTGCGGCCGCATCCCGGCAGACCTTGCACAAATCGTCCTGTCGTGCGAAAATGCTTCTTTGAAATGCCCTCCTGGGCAATCATCCCAATCCAAGGAGCCCACATGATCTACCAACGTGTCCTCGTGCCCGTGAGCGGCAAAAATTCCGGCGAACGCGCTTCCAGGGCCCTGCGCCATGCCAGGACCCTGTGCTCCGGCGAGATCATCCTGCTGCATGTGACCGAAGCCCTGCCCAAGCTGGTGGGCGGTGCCGCCCATACCGAACTGGAACGCTCCGATGCCGCCAGGGGCGAGACCTGCTGGCGCCGCTGGCTGAATCGCTGAAACAGGACGGCGTGGCCTGCCGCTGCATCGTGCGTGAAGGCCTGCCCGCCGATACCATCGTCACCGTGGGCCATGAAGAAGGCGTGGACATGATCGTCATGTACACCGACGGCCGTGACGGCCTGGCCGACATGCTCATCGGTTCCATCACCGAGCGCGTGCTGCGCAATACCGACATCCCGCTGCTGGCTGTGCGCCGCTAGCGATCCGCCGTGCTGACACTGGGAACATTAGGCCTTGTGGCAGCGCACCTTCTGTCCTGGGGGGCCGTCTGCCATGCCCTGCTCCACAAGCGCGATCCGCGCTCGGCGCTGGGCTGGATCGTGACGGTCCTTTTTTTGCCGGGCGTCGGCATCGTGCTGTACTGCCTGTTCGGCATCAGCCGTGCCGAAAGCCTGGCGGCCCGCCTCATGCGCAAAATGGCCGCCATCGAACCCGACTACGCCCACCATCCCGAGGTCGTCTGCCACCGCACGGCCATCGCGCCGCCGCAGGAGTGGCCCCTGGAGGTCCTGGGGCGCCGCCTGACGGGCCAGACCCTGTGCAACGGCAACGGCATCCTGCCCCTGCGTAACGGCAACGAGGCCTATCCGGCCATGCTGCGCGCCATCAACCGGGCCAGCAGGCAGGTCTTCCTCTCCACCTACATCTTCCGCGGCGGCAACGTGGGCGAGAGCTTCACCGAGGCCCTGTGCCATGCCGCCCGGCGCGGCGTGGATGTGCGCCTGCTGGTGGACGGCTTCGGCGGTACCGTCTATTCGCTGCACAAGCCCTGGAAGCGCATCCCCAGGGCCGGCGGCAAGCTGGCGCGCTTCCTGCCGCCCCGCCTGTTCCCGCCCAGCCTCAGCATCAACCTGCGCAACCACCGCAAGCTGCTCGTCTGCGACGATACGGCCTTCACCGGCGGCATGAACATCGCCGACAACCACGTCCTCGGCAAACATCCCGGCGGCGTGCAGGACCTGCATTTCCGCTGTGAGGGCCCCATCGTGGACCAGCTGCGCCGGGCCTTCCTGCTGGACTGGGGCTTCGCCACCGGCGAATTCGACCAGCGCGACCTGCCGCCCAGCAGCAACATCATGTCCGGGGACAGCCTGTGCCGCATGGTGCTGGACGGCCCCGGCACCGAGGCCGACCCGCTCAACGACCTGTACTGCGGGGTCATCAGCAGCGCCCAGCATACGGTGCGCATCATGACGCCCTATTTCCTGCCGTCGCACGAACTCATCGCCGCCCTGCGCAGCGCGGCCCAGCGGGGCGTCAGCGTGCGGGTGGTCCTGCCCGGCAAGAACAACCTGCCCTTCGTCCACTGGGCCACCTTCCGCCTGCTGCCCGTCCTGCTGGAAGCGGGCGTGCGCGTGTGGTTCCAGCCGCCACCCTTTGCCCACACCAAGCTGCTGGCCGTGGACGGCTATTACTGCCAGATAGGTTCCGCCAACCTGGACGCCCGCAGCATGCGCCTGAACTTCGAGCTGAACATGGAGGTCTTCGACCCCGAATTCCATACCGCCATGGCCCTGCACATGGACATGACCATGGCCCGCAGCCGCGAAGTGACCCTGAAGGACCTGAAGCAGCGCCCCCTGATCCTCAAGCTGCGTGACGCCGCCTGCTGGCTGTTCTCGCCGTATCTGTAAAAGACGGGGCACGGCCTGGCCGCCATCCGGTCGCGCGTTGCTGGCGATGCCCGAAGACAGCGTTTCCCTGCCCTTTCCCTCTCTGACACAGGCATGCGGAACGTATCCTCCGCGCGTCCCACGCCTCCATCCCCATCCCCTGGCAAAGCGCGCTGGGGAGAGGGCGAGGGAGTTTGAGGGGGGAGGACCGCTCTCGCACCAGCAGAGGGGTCCTCCCTCCCCTCAAGCCCTTTTTGCCCCAAACGCCCGAAGCCCCGGCGGGGCCGGGGCTTCGTCATCACATCAATCCATCAGGAGAACAAAGGCGTTATCCGCCCGGTCATGACCGGGGCTGTCCCGCCTGTTTTTCCTTTTTCTGCTGTTCCAGCAGACCGGCGGCGCGCAAGGCCTGGCGCCGCTGCCGGGCCATCTGGCGCAGGTCGGCCACGCTGTCGCTCTCGTCCATGATCTCGCTGCCGAGCATCTCCTCGAACACGTCCTCCAGCGTCACCACGCCGGCAAGGCCGCCGTATTCGTCGAGCACGGCGAACAGGTGCGAACGCGAGTGCAGCAGCTCCTTGAGCAGTTTGTCCAGGGTCTGGCTCTCCAGCACGAAGTGCAGGGGCTTCATGATGGCGGAAAGCGGCGTCTCGCCTTTTTCTTCCAGCAGGCAGTGGAGGATGGTGCGGCGGTCCACCAGGCCCACCAGATCCTCGTTGTCCTCGCCGTAGACGGGGATGCGGCTCACATGCCACAGGCGCGGGTTCTTGTAGGCCTCGGCGGCGGTCATGTCTTCGGGCAGGGAGAAGACCACGGTGCGCGGGGTCATGATGTCATAGACCCGCTTCTGGTCCAGGGCCAGGATGTTGCGGATGTAGGCCTCCTCATAGGCCTTGATCTGCCCGGCCTGGCGCGACAGGCTGGTGACGGCGCGGATGTCGTCCTCGGAGATGTCCGGGCCGTTGGACGGCGGGGTCAGCAAACGGGTCAGCAGGCCCGTCAGCCAGATGACCGGGGTCAGCAGCTTGACCGCCACTTCCAGCGGCCGGGCCAGCACCACGGCGATGGAGGTGGCATAGGCCACGCCCAGGGTCTTGGGCACGATCTCGCCGAAGGCCAGGATGAGCACCGTGAACCCGGCGGCGAACAGGGCCATGTATTCGGCGCCGAAAGCCGCCATGAAGGCCGCGCCCGCCACGGCGGAGCCCGCGGTGTTGGCCACGGTGTTCAGGGTCAGGATGGCGGCGATGGGTTTTTCCACATTGCTGCGCAGACGGAAGAGCACTTCCCCCACGGGCCTGCCGTCGTTGCGTATCTTCTCGATGGCCGACCAGGGCACGGCGTACAGGGCCGCCTCCGTCAGGGAGCAGGTGAAGGAGATGACGACAGCGACACCGATAGCGAGAATCAGGGTGAGCATAGGTCCCTCGTGAAAAATGGAAAACCGCCATGAGGCATCCGGCGGCTTGCATGAACGTATCTCCGGCATATATCCTGTGCGGGCGACCTTGGCAATGCGCCGCGTCAAAGGAGATGCCCATGGAACGTCTTGCGGAGGAGATCCGACGAAAGGCCGGGGAAGCCGGCCCGCGACTGACGGCCCTGCGCCGCCATCTGCACCGCCATCCTGAACCGGCCTGGGGCGAATACCTGACCGCCTCGGTGGCGGCCCGTGCCCTGCGGGAAGCCGGTTTCCGGCTCACCCTGGGGGCCAACGCCCTGCGCCCCTCGGCCCGCCCCCGCCAGCCCGAGGCGGCCTTCTGCGCGGCCCAGAGCGGCCGGGCCCTCAACGAGGGCGCCGATCCCGGTCTGGTGGCCTGCATGGCCGGGGGCCTCACGGGCCTGTGGGGCGATCTGGATCTGGACGCTCCCGGCACCCCCGAAGACGAACGCGGCCCGCTGGTGGCCTTCCGTTTCGACATGGACGCCAATACCGGCATCACCGAAGCCGCGGACCCGGATCACGTCCCCGCGGCGCAGGGCTTCGCCTCCTGTCATGCAGGCTGCATGCATGCCTGCGGCCACGACGGCCATGTGGCCCTGGGCGTGGAGCTGGCCCGGCTGCTGGGCGGCCTGCGGGACGAGCTGTCCCGCCACCTGAGCGGCCGCATCCGCCTGATCTTCCAGCCTGCCGAGGAAGAGGGCGAGGGCGCGCCCGGCATGGTGGCCGCCGGGGCCGTGGACGGCGTCCGGGCTCTGTTCGGCCTGCACCTGAGCATGCAGGCCAGCCGCAGCGGCGATCTGGTCTGCGGTACGGACAAGTTCCTGGCCACCACCAATTTCGAAGTCTTCTTCACCGGCCAGAGCGCCCATGCCGGGCTGGCCCCGCACGAGGGGCGCAACGCCCTGCTGGCCGCCTGTACGGCCGTGACCAATCTGCTGGCCATCGCCCGCCACGGTCAGGGCGCCTCGCGCATCAACGTGGGCGAGATGCACGTCAGCGAGACCCCCAACATCATCCCGGCCCGGGCCTGGCTGCGCGGCGAGACCCGCGGCGAGAACGGGGACATCAACGGCTACATGCTGGCCGAGGCCCGGCGCGTGGTGGACGGCGCGGCGCGCATGCACGGCTGCCGCAGCCGCTTTCTTTGCCAGAGCCACTGCCCGGGCGCCATGTCCAGCCCCGAGCTGGTGGATCTGGTGGAACGCACGGCCCGGGACATGGGCACCTTCCGCGAGGTGCGCCGCAAGGCCGACTTCTGGGCCTCGGAGGACTTTGGCTGGTTCATGAACAAGGTGCAGGAGGACGGCGGCCTGGCGGCCTATCTGCAACTGGGCGCCGATAGGCCCGACGGGCACCACACCAGCCATTTCACCTTTGACGAGCGCGTCCTGCCCCGGGGCCTGGAACTGCTGGCACGGCTGGCCGTGGCCGTACTGGCACGGCGCCCGGACTGAGCCCGCGCCACAGGACAGGCCCATGAACGCCCCCTCCCCGTCCTGCCCCGATGACGCCGCGGCCCGGCGCCTGGCCCGCAGCATGGCCGTGGTCTCGGCCTTTTGCCTGACCGGCGATACCATGCTCTACATCGCCCTGCCCCTGTTCTGGCAGGAATGCGGCCTGACCGCGCTCTGGCAGGTGGGCGTGCTGCTGGCCGTCAACCGCCTGGTGCGTCTGCCGCTCAACCCGCTGGTGCGCCTGCTCTACACCCGCATCGACCAGCGTACCGGCATGGCCCTGGCCGTGGTGCTGGCCGCCGCGCTCTGGCTGCTGCTGCGCTGCCTCTGGGGACTGGCCTGGACGCTCCTGCGCCTCGGCTCCCTGTTCGCCCTGATGGCGGCCTCGCGCAAGGACAATCGCGGCTATCTCATGGGCAGTTACAACGGCCTCGTGCGCCTGGGCAGCCTGCTGGGCATGATCGGCGGCGGCCTCCTGGCCGATTTGCTGGGCTTCCCCACCGTGGCCCTGCTCTTCGGGGCCCTGACCCTGACGGGCCTGCCGCTGGCCCTGAGCCGCATCCCCCGCAGCGGCCGCGCCACCGGAGCGGCGAGCCGGGCGGCCACATCCCTGCTGTCGGGACTGCACCTGCGCCAGCCCGGCATGCGGCGCGTCTTCATCACGGGGCTGCTGGTGGCCCTGGTCTTCCAGGGCATCTACGCCGCCACCCTGAGCCGCATGGTGGCCCTGCATGTGGGCGAACTGGCCCTGGCCGGCGGCCTCGTCATGGGCTGCGCCACCCTGGCCGGCATGCTGCAGGCCCTGCGCTGGCTCTGGGAACCCTGGCTGGCGCCGTGGTTCGGCCGCCTTTCCGACGGCCCGCGCGGCCGGGGCCCGGTGCTGTGCGCCTGCCTTGGCGGCGGCGCCTGCGCGCTGGCCCTGGTGGCCCTGTCCCTGCCCGCCCCGTTGTGGCTGCCGCTGCTGCTCTGCTCGCAGCTCTGCGCCACGGGCCTGGGCACCCTCTCCGATGCCGCCGCTTCGGACACGGCCGAGCAGCACGGCCATCCCACGCACACGCTGGCCTCCTATGCCTTCATCGTGGATTGCGGCGCGGCCGCGGGCCCGGTGCTGGCCTATGGCGTGCAGGGCCTCTGGGGCATGGATGCGGCCTACCTTACGGCAGCGGCCCTGCTGCTCTGCCTGCTGCCGCTCTGGATGCGCAGAGAGGCGACAAGGGCACACTCATGAAAAAATATGAGCTATTTCAGGAAGATGCGACGTCTTTCAGGCAGAGCGGCGAAGAACGGCAAAAAAAATTGCCGAAAAATAATTTTTTTGTTGACAGGCAGGGTGCTTTTAGCTAAAAAGGACTTCTCGCACGGATGACGTGCGAATGCTACCGCGTCGCGGGGTGGAGCAGCTCGGTAGCTCGTCGGGCTCATAACCCGAAGGTCGTAGGTTCAAATCCTGCCCCCGCAACCAGAAAGATCAAAGGCTTCCGATTCTCATCGGAAGCCTTTTTTCGTAAACGGAATCTTTTCCCCCTCATCCTCTCCCCACTATCCAAATATCCATCTGTCCGCCGGGACTCCGCGCATCTGCCAGGCCGCGCAGATGTCACCGGCACGCTCCGGCGGAAGGCATCTCGTCCTGTTCCGCTGTCCCCCGTTTTTGCCGGTGACGCGCTCCGGCACTACGGCATGGGAAGCCGGCCTGGGGCAACCGGACGGCCTCCCGCGCAGACAGCGTTGACGAAAATGCCCTGCCGAAAAAGAAAAGACAGCCGGATGATCATCATGTATGGTGTGCCGCTCCTGTTCTTTTGCCGCCGTTTACTCCTGCTTGAACAGATCCTCGACACGTTGCAGGGGAATGCCCAGCTCAGAGGCCGCCGCGAACGCTTCCGCGACCTTGCCGCTCGGTACGACCATAAAGACATATTCATCACCGCCCGTATCCCACAGCAGGATCGTCAGGCCATAGCGGTCATGCAAGACGGGACTGCAAGCGCGGAGCACCTCCTCGGGGTACGCGTCTTCATCGTCGCAGGGGGGCAGGTGTTCCTTTGCCCCCGGCGGCAAGAGACAGCACAGGGAGGCGAAAACTTCTTCCGGCGCTTCCTTCCAGTCCACCCAGTCCAGGCGTTTCCGGTCCCGCAGGGCCAATCGCATCAACGTAACATGCCAGCCGGTGTAGACTTCTTCCATACCGAATTCCTCACAGAGCGCGGCGCACTGTGCCGGTGTCGTGGCGGCGGCGTGGATCTTGTCCGCCAGCGCTTCGGCATCGGCAACGCCGAGCAAGGTAAGGAACGTGAGCAGGGCCGGGCGCGATATGGGCACAGGCTTCGGTATCCTAGGCTTATTCGCATCCAGGAGCATTGCCAGCGTGCGCTCCATTTTGGCTATGACGGCAGGATCAGTGACTTCGGTATCCCGTCCCACCGTCTCATACCACGGACAGTCCCAGCGCACATGGCGCAGTTCCACCGCATCGCCGCAACGCACCACGAAGTAATAATCAACGGCCCAGCCGGCGTTGACGACTTCCCCCATGCAGATGCTTTTGGGGATATAGAACGTCCCTTTCTCGCACACATATTCGGAATCCGTGTCTTCCCCCATATCGATATCGCATTGGGGAAAGGCGTTAACAGCGCGCAACGTTTCTGCGGAAGGGATGATGCGCAATCTTTTTCCCTGAAAAAATGCGAACAGGTCTGTATTTATGATGTCGCTGTGATAGGGCCTGCCGTGCAATCCCCTGGTCGTATAATAGGTATGCATGGCTCTCTTCCTGATGCATGATTGCTTTTTGAAAAACGGCGATCTTGAAAAACAGGCAGCAAGGGACTCTGCACACGGCAAATAGGTATCGCATTCCTCCGGGACGCATTCCCCGCCAGAGCGACGCTCATAGCGAGGCCGCTCGTCCATGCCCATGCTGCCGCTGCCTGCTTGTGTCCACCCGCCTGACCGAGCATAGCCGGGAATGCGCGTCCCCTCAAGAATGACGGGCATCCGTGGGCTGCGCGGCATGCATCCGGCCAGCCCGTTTTTGAAGTGCCTGCCGGATACCCGCAAAAACGGCTCGCCTGCGGCATCATCCGGGCCGGAGACGGCCAGCATCCGGTACACGCCGGCACGGATGGGGCCAACGCGCTCCAGATGTTCGCGGATCGCGGCTACCTTGGCGGCCATGCCTTCAGATTCCGCCCCCGCGACCAGAATGAAAAATCCCTTACGGTAAATGCCGTAAGGGATTTTACGTTCTGGCTCCTTCTTCATCCCGCGGCAAGGCCCTGTGCCCTGCCGCGGCTTTCACGGCCCCGCATTTGCGCCAGGCGCCCTCTCCCCGCCGCTAGCGCAGCTTCAGCACGAAGCGCGTCCGGGTATCGCTCGCCGCATCCTTCTGATAGTCAAGAACGGCCCCGACGGGCATGGCCCGGTCGATGCCGAAACGTCCCTTGAATTCCCGGACGCTGCGGGAAGCCATGGCCGTGAACTCCGCCCGCGTCATCTTCCGGTCGGCCGCGACGAAGATGATGTCGATGCCCTTGGCATAGGCGGCGACCTCCACGGACCTGATCCCCCTGCCGGCATAACGGGACAGCAGTTCTTCCTCAAAAGCGGTGAAACGGTCACTGTCGTCCACGAAAACTTCGGCATCGCCGCTCTCCGTAGCGGTATCCGTCCGCGTCTCCGCAGACAGGGACATGCCGGGCACGGCAACGGAAAGGACGCACGCGACCAGGAGCAGGAAAAAGAGCTTCTTCATGGCACCTCCGGCCAGACAGGGGGATGGGGGTTGCAGGATATCGCCGCGAACCGCGGCACCAGTGGACTTGATACGGGCTGCGGGACCTTTTGGGGCATGCCCCGGCCGAGCGCTGCCCCCGGCGGGCCCTGTCCATTGTCCGCGACTGGGAGCGGCCCCATACCACACGGACAAGGATCGGCCCCTCACGTCGCACCATGCGGCAGTGCCGGGACATGCTGTGCGGGCCCGGAACCGGGCCCGTGGCCTAGAAGGCCTCGTACTCCCCGATGGCGCAGCGGTCCTGCAAGGCGGGCAGGGTGCGCTCCAGCAAGACGCCGTCGCTGTGGCGGGTGTCGTAGCCGTAGGTGACGCGGATGCCCAGGGTCACGAAACGCACCGCGCGCTCCAGGGCCACGGGCAGGCTGTCCCCCTGGAGGAACGCCCCCACCAGCACGCTGGAGAAGGTATCGCCCGTGCCGGGATAGAAGGCCGGGATATAGGGCGACTCCATCTTCCAGAAGCGCCCCTGCCTGCGGTCATAGGCCACGGCCGCGCAATGGCCGGGGCGGGCCGCCGGGGCGCTGGTGATGACCACCCTGTCCGGCCCCATGGCCGCCAGGCGTCGCAGCTGCTCCTTGAGGGCGTCGGGCGGGATGTCCGGCCGGTAGGGCTCGCCCAGCAGAAAGGCCGCTTCGGTGAGGTTGGGCGTGATGACGTGGGCGTGGCCGATGAGCTGGCGCATGGCCTCCACCATCTCCGGCGTCTGGGTGGGGTCCAGGGTGCCGTTGTCGCCCAGCACCGGGTCCACCAGGGCGAAACCGCCGGGCTTGAGGAAATGGCCGATGCAGCGGGCCGCGACCTCCAGCTGGTGCGGATTGCCCAGAAAGCCGGAATAGACGGCATCGAAGGTCAGGCCCAGCTGCTGCCAGTGATCCAGCATGGGGCCCATCTCGGCGGTCAGGTCATGAAAGGTGAAGCCCTCCACGCCGGATGTCTGGGAAGACAGCACCGCCGTGGGCAGGGGACAGGTCTGGACGCCCATGCCGGCAAGGATGGGGATGACCACGGTCAGCGAGGCGCGCCCGAAACCGGAAAGATCGTGGATGGCGGCGACGCGTTGCAGGGGGATCTCGTGCATGGGCACCTCGGCGGGAAGGAGTTGGGAGGAAAGCGCCTAGAGCTTCTCCAGTGCCAGCCGGAAGGCGAAGCCAATGAAGATGAGGCCCGTGAGCCGGTGCAGCCAGGCCTGGAAAGCGGGCCGGACGAACAGGCGGCGGATGCGGTGCAGCAGGCTGGCCAGCAGCACGAACCAGCCCAGGCAGAAAAAGGCCATGATGCCGCCCAGCTCCAGGAATTGCGGCCACAGGGCCGCGTGCGGGTCCAGAAATTGCGGCAGCATGGTCAGGAAAAAGAGCACGGCCTTGGGATTGAGGGCATTGGTCAGAAAGCCCTGCCGGAAGGCCCGGCCCCGCAGGCCGCGGACGGGCTGCGCCCCCGCCTCCTGCCCGCCGTGACGCACCACGGCGGCCGTGACCTGGCGCCCGGCCCGCAGGGCATGGAAGCCCATCCAGCACAGATAGGCGGCCCCGGCATAGCGCAACAGCGTGAACAGGGTGGCGGACTGGGCGATGACCGCGCTGATGCCCAGCATGGCGGCCGAGGTGTGGACCATGATGCCCAGCGCCACGCCGCAGGCAGCGGCCTGACCGGAACCGCGCCCCTCGGTGAGGGAGATGCGCGTGATGAGGGCGAAATCCGGGCCGGGCAGCATGGCCAGCAGGACCGCCAGAGGGATATAGAGGAGCAGGTTTTCCAGCGGGACCATGCGCCCTTCCTGAAGACCGCACCGCTGCGGGCAGCGCGGGAAACAAAGGGAGGAAGGGCCTGCGGGGATGCGCCCTTCCTCCCGGATGTACGGAGGATGTACGGAGATCGTGCGGGACGCGGCGGCCGTCGCCTACAGGCAGGCGCCGATGATCTCGCCGAATTCCTGGCAGCCCACCACGCGGGCGCCTTCCACCTGGGCGGCCAGGTCCACGGTGACGGCGCGGCCGGCGATGGCCTTGCCCATGGCGTTGCGGATGCGCTCGGCAGCCGCGGGCACGCCCATCTGTTCCAGCATCAGGGCGCCGCACAGAATCACGCTGCCGGGGTTGGCCTTGTCCTGGCCGGCGATGGTGGGAGCGGTGCCGTGGGTGGCTTCATAGAAGGCCAGGGAATCGGACATGTTGACGCCCGGGGCCAGGCCCAGACCGCCCACCTGCGCGGCCAGGGCATCGGAGATGTAGTCGCCGTTGAGGTTGGGGGTGGCCAGGATCTGGTACTGCTCGGGACGCAGCAGGGCCTCCTGGAACATGGCGTCGGCGATGCGGTCCTTGACCACCAGACGCCCTTCCACGGGCTCCTTCTCGGTGCAGGTCAGGTCGCCGAATTCCTGGGCGGCCACATCGTAGCCCCACTGGCGGAAGCCGCCTTCGGTGAACTTCATGATGTTGCCCTTGTGCACCAGGGTCAGGCTCTTGCTGCCGGTATCCAGGGCAAAGCGCAGGGCGCGGCGCACCAGGCGCTTGGAGCCGAACTCGCTCATGGGCTTGATGCCCACGGCGGCTTCCTCGCGGATCTTGGTCACGCCGAACTCCTCACGCAGGAAGGCGATGAGCTTCTTGGCCTCCGGGGTCCGGGCGGCGTATTCGATGCCCGCGTACACGTCTTCGGTGTTCTCGCGGAAGATGACCATGTTCACGCGTTCGGGATGCTTGACCGGCGTTTCCAGGCCTTCGAAGTGACGCACGGGACGGATGCAGGCGTACAGGTCCAGCGTCTGGCGCAGGGCCACGTTGAGGCTGCGGATGCCGGTGCCCACGGGGGTGCCCAGGGGGCCCTTCATGGCGAAATCGGCGGTGCGCAGGGCGTTCATGGTCTCCTCGGGCAGGGGGGAGCCGGTCTCGGCCGTGGCCTTTTCACCGGCCAGCAGTTCCACCCACTCGATGCGCATGTCCGATTCCTTGGCCAGCGCGGCGTCGATGACAGGGCGGGCGGCGCGCCAGATTTCGGGGCCGATGCCGTCGCCTTCGATCCAGTAAACTCGTTTGCTGCTCATTGTCTGCATCCTTTTCTGTATTCCTGGTTGCGGCCGCCGGGGGCGGGCCTGTAGGCAAAAAACGGCGCGCCGGGGGCACCGGCACGCCGCCATGCGTCTAGTCTTCGGCTGCACGGGCTTCCTGCTGCAGGGCCTGCGAACGCTTGAGCAGCTGCTCAAGCTGGATGTCCACACCGATGACGCCCACGATGTTGTCGTCATCGTCCGTCACCGGGCAGGACACGGTGATGACCAGCTTGCCCGTGAACTGGGACTGGTACACGTCCATGATGTGCATGTCGCCGGTCTGCATGGGCATCTTGAACCATTCGCGCTGCGAGAAGTCGAAGCCGATGGGCAGGGCCTCGTACTTTTCACGGTAGGCGGGGTCGGTGATGGCCGCGCACTTGAGGCTGCCCTTGGTATCCGTAAGGTAGAG
>VOFC01005631.1_pt1 | contig 27332 bp, 38 predicted proteins | sample 5384161 | NCBI WGS metagenome assembly VOFC01 (sample SAMN12384722, study PRJNA508395) | human gut metagenome | isolation source: healthy gut B | host: Homo sapiens | reverse complement strand
TACCAAGAATCATTCCGTGAGAAGTACGTTTAGCATAAGGCTCTTTAGTTGGAACAACTCCAATATCATATAAAAATTTGTGCCAAAATCTTGAATAAAGTAGGTGAAGGGTAGTATGCTCCATTCCACCATTATACCAATCAACAGGCCCCCAATAATTTAATGCTTCTTTTGATGCTAATGCTTCATTGTTATGAGGATCCATATATCTTAAGAAATACCAACTTGATCCAGCCCATTGAGGCATTGTATCTGTTTCACGTTTTGCAGGTTTTCCACATTTTGGGCAAGTGGTGTTAATCCAGCTATCAAGTTTTGCAAGAGGGGATTCACCGTTTTCACCAGGTTTGAAATCTTCAATTTCAGGAAGTGTAAGAGGTAAATCTTTTTCATCAATTGGTACCCATCCACAACATTCACAATGTACCATTGGAATCGGTTCACCCCAATATCTTTGACGAGAAAATACCCAGTCACGAAGTTTATAATTTATTTTTTTCTTACCTATGCTATTTTCTTCTAGATATTCTATAACTTTTTTCTTTGCATCTGTTACAGATAAACCATCTAAGAAACCAGAGTTTATTAAAATACCTGTTGAGACATCTGTAAAAGCTTCTTTTGATAAATCAATGTTAGAATCATCATTAGGCTTAACAACTTGAATAATTGGTAATTCAAATTTTGTTGCAAATTCATAATCTCTACTGTCATGTGCAGGTACAGCCATAATTGCACCTGTTCCATAGCTTGATAAAACATAATCTGATATCCAAATTGGTATTTCATTTTTTTTTGTTAAAGGATTTATGGCTTTTAATCCCTTAATTTCAACACCTGTTTTATCTTTATTGATTTCAGAACGTTCAAAATCTGATTTTAAAGCTGCTTTATTTTGATATTCATTTATTTCATTTAAATTTGTAATTTTATCAGAGAATTTTTTTATTAAAGAATGTTCTGGAGCGATTACCATATATGTTGCACCAAATAGTGTATCTGGCCTAGTTGTATATACTAAAAGTTCTTCATTAGAATTTTTAATTTTAAATTTTACTTCTGCACCCTCAGAACGCCCGATCCAATTACGTTGTTGTGTTTTAATTTTTTCTAGATAGTCAATGTTATCTAAGTCATCAATTAATCTTTGAGCGTATTCGGTAATTTTTAGCATCCACTCAGATTTTTCTTTTTGAATAACAGGACTACCACATCTTTCACATACACCGTTTACAACTTCTTCATTTGCTAATCCTACCTTACAACTTGTGCAAAAATTAATTGGCATAGTTGTTTTATATGCTAATCCTTTTTTATATAATTGGACAAAAATCCATTGTGTCCATTTATAATAATTTGGATCAGTTGTATTAATTGTTCTTGACCAATCAAAAGAAAAGCCAAGTGATTTTAATTGTTCTTTAAAGTGTTCTATATTTTTTTTTCTGTTGTAATTTTTAGGGTGTACATTAGTTTTTATTGCATAGTTTTCAGCAGGAAGACCGAAAAAGCATCAAATCCTATAGGAAATAATACATTATATCCTTGAAGTCTCCTTTTTCTTGCAATTATATCTAATGCGGTATAGCTACGAGGGTGACCAACATGCAAACCTTGACCTGATGGATATGGAAATTCAATTAGTCCATACCATTTTTTTATAGTATAATTATCTTTTGCATTAAAAGTTCCTTCTTTATACCATTTGGTTTGCCATTTTTTTCGATTTTTTGAAAATTATATTCCATTTATCATTCCTTTCTTACTTGCTAAAAAACTATAGTATTTTCGAGTTTTTACAATTTAAATATATGGCACAATTATATAACAATTGGATGAAATATGCAAGAAAATTTTAAAAAACTATAGACAAGAAATAATATTTGTGTTAAGATGTAAAAGTAATTTATTTATGCAGGTGTGGAAGAATTGGCAGATGCACAGGTCTCAAAATCTAAATGGATTTTTTTATATATAAATCCGAAATATATTGATAATACTAAGGTTGGGAGTGGGGGTATATTCAAAATACAATCAAATATCTAACCAATGTGTAATTTGCCAAAATTTAATATTTTAATATGCCGGTGTGCTGGAATTGGTAGACGGGGCAGACTCAAAATCTGTTGTCAGCAATGGCGTATGGGTTCGAGTCCCACCACCGGCACCAATGACGTATCTGTTCGAACTAATAAACAGATAGATACAAAAATCAATCAGAAAATAAATCTGGTTGATTTTTTTTGTGTGCGACAGGCATGTCGTTTAGCTAATCGGTGAAAGTCCGTATTGGAGGTATATATCGCCAACCAATTAGAGAAACACAAGCTATCCATCGTGAGGTGGAAGTGGAGGAAGTGTGTATATAAGTGCAACAAACAAATTTTTATTAGAAAGAGAGTAAAATGAATTTTAGTTTTACATAAAACTTTACATTCAGGTTATAATTTGCTATAATGAAAATGCAAACAATTTTGAAGAGCTTATGCTCATGATGTCATTTAATGACAAGGAGGATTCACTATGGATAAGTATAGTTTCACGAAGATTATTTGCAACGATCCTTTTGATGCCACACTTGGATTTTGTTCGGTCAATAATTTTATCATTTATAAAAACGTTTTTGGTGATGAAGTTATTGTTATAGCTGGATTTCTTGATGTGGGGCATACCTACTATTATTGCCCGAATGCCCCTGCTTTAAGCCAATCGAGGGTAAGCCGAGAGTATTGGGCGGAGATTTTCAGAGAAAGAGATACAGGAATTTTGGAGAAAGTCACAATACGAGGAAAAGAAAAAACTTTTAATACCAATAAGGGTAAAATAGCATTTGTTCTTAATGGTAGAGTCTTTATTTTCGATTTACGCAGAATCAGTGAACATATACTGGAAGAGGAGAGATTTATATTAGATAGAAGCCTGTTGGTTCCACTTTCCAATTGTGAAGGCTATCTCGATACTGGAACAAATCTTTGTGTTATATTTCCTGAAATTAGGTAATTGGATTATAATTCGATTTCTAAAAACAAGATGGACATCTCTAATTTAAGAGAGTCCATCTATTTATTTTTGTTTCATTTTTGAAATAATAGTTTGAATTGTAACAGCTATAACCATACATATACCACAAAACATACCCATGTAGATTCCTTGAGATGTACCTACATATTTAGTACCATTTTTTACAAGCTCGTATATTGGTATTCCAAATATTTTTACAACAAAAGAATCAACATCTGTACTATATGCACTTGTATAACCAAAATAAATTGCAATACTCATTATAATCATAGAAACTATAAAACCAATTGATAATGCTAATATAAATTGGGATTTTTTCTTCATAATTATTCTCCCTTACAATTAATATTTATCTAATTTTATCATAAATTCGAAAGATTATCAACGAATAAGAAAAAATTTGTTAATTTTTTTTTAGTTGAATTTTATATGGATTCTTGAAAAAAGGTATGTTTAATGATATTCTAATATAGAGGTGTTAAGTATGGAAAATAATAAAGTAAATATAAAAAACATAATATTAGATGTAGGTGGAATATTATTTGATGATAGTAAAAAAAATATAGAGTATGTACTCAATAAAAATTGTGATTTAATATACAAAAAGGCATATGGTGAAGGATTTAAAGAATGTTTACTTGGTTACAAAACGGTTCAAGAACATATACAAAATTTGGCTAACACATCTGATTTTAAGGATATTAGTTATATTTTAAGCAAAGATAATCAATCAATAGCATATCCTTTGATAAGTGAAAACTTAAAATATATAAAAAAATTAAAATTAATGGGTTATAAACTATATTTATTAACAAATATAACGGAAGATAGCTATAATTATATTAATAATGTAATAAATATAAATTCTCTTTTTGATGGGGGAATATATTCTTATCAAGAACATCTTATCAAACCAAATCCTGATATCTATAATTTATTGATTGATAGATTTAAATTGAATAAGGAAGAAACAATTTTTTTCGATGATAAAGAAAAGAATATTATTGCTGCATGTAAGGTAGGCATAAAAGGGATTGTTTTTAATTCAATTGATGATATTAAAAATTATATATAAATTGCCTGTAAAATTATACTGAAGTGTAATTGTAATATTTGTTCTGTAAATGCATAGTATCCTTCTCAAAAATTATATGATTATAACATAATTTTTATATAAGAATATAATTTTAGAGGAGGATTATTTAATGAATACAGATTCTAATAATAATTTTGAATTAGGAAAAATAATTGTTGCTTTAACTAAGAATTTTAACAAATCAAACTTATTTTCTTATGGTATAAAACATACTTTTTTGGGGGTAGATATTGAAAAAATAGAATATTTATTTCGCCCTATAAAGATAGATACTAATAGTAATATTGGAGATATCATATTAATATATCTAAAAAGTAAGGATAAATTAAAAACAATAAGTGCTATTAACAAACTTAAAAGAAATCCATATGTAGTTTATGCTGAATTAGATTATTTATACGAACTAGATATAATTCCAAATGATCCAGACTTCAAATATCTTTGGGGAATGCCTAACATAAATACACCATATGCATGAAATTATACTACAGGTAATTATCAAGTAGTAGTTGGTGTATTAGATAGTGGAATTGATGCAGAGCATCCGGATTTAAAGGATAATTTATGGTCTAATGGTCCATTCTTTAATGGGTGGAATTTTATTGATAACAACAGTTACCCAGTAGATGTGACAGGACATGGTACACATGTAGCGGGAACAATTGGAGCAATAGGTAATAATTCTATTGGTATTACAGGAGTATGTTGGAATGTACAATTAGCTTCTTTTAAAATAGGAGATAATCGTATCGATCTTGCAGCAGCTATTTCTGCTATTTATTTTGCTAATATAATGAATATTAAGATTCTCAATAATAGTTGGGGAGGCAGAATATATTCACCAATTTTAAAATATGCAATAGAACATTATGATGGATTATTTATTGCGTCAGCAGGAAATAGTAGTAGTAATAATGATTTAATACCTAGTTATCCTGCTTCTTATAATAGTGAAAATATTATTTCTGTTGCGGCAAGCACACCTGAAAATACATTATCTTCTTTTTCAAATTATGGAGTTAAAAGTGTTGATATTGCTGCACCGGGAACAAGTATTTTAAGTACATCTCTAAAAGGTGAATATAGTTACAAAAATGGAACATCTATGGCAGCTCCTCATGTAACAGGTGCTGCAGCATTATTAAAATCATATATGCCGTTTTTAACTATATTTGAAATAAAAAATATTATATTGCTAAGTAGTACTAGATACCTTTGGCTTGCTGATAAATTATTAATGGGTGGTATTTTAAATGTAAATGATATGATAAAATTGGCAAATTTCTTATTTTCTAGTTAAATTCATATATAAATGAATAAAAAGAGATATGATTTAGATTTTATCATGTCTTTTTTTGTTTATGTACGAAATGTCCAAATAAAAAATGTAAAAAATAATTGTTTTTATAATATATTTATGATATAAATAAGTAAAGTATTAAAATTAAAAAAATACTGAAATTTAAAAGGTTTATAATGATATATTAAAAAAATATATTGTTAAAACATATGGGAAATTTAAAGGAGAAAATAATGGAAGATTTAGGGTTATATTTTATTTTACCGTATTTGTGTATGATTTTTTTGATGGGTTTGTTTTTGTTAATTTTTAAATTTGTTTTGCAATATTTGAAAAACAAAAGTAAAAGCCAAATAAATAAGATAGATGAATCATTTTACTATAGAGATATACCTTGTTTTGGAAATATTGATATAGCATATTGGCTATTATATAATTTTTCAAACTTAAAAGTAGATGAATTAGATAATGGACTTATAGGAGCATATTTATTAAATTGGTATAAAAAGGATATATAGATATAAAACATTCTCAAAATCTAGGATTAAAAAATGATAATTATAATATTGATTTAAAAGATGGAAAATGGGAAAAAAACTATGTAGAAAATAGAATTTATAATTTCTTGAAAAATGTAGCAGGAAATAATAATTTATTAGAAAAAAATGAGATACGCAATTATTGTAATATTGATGGTCATAAATTTGAATTAAAGTTTTTATTTAAAAATATTATAAAAAGAAATCCAAAAAGATTTAGAAGAAAGAAAATATATAATAGTTGTTCCATCAAAAAATTATATACTATTTAAAACCAAAGAAAAAATTACTCTATCAAATGAACTTGTTAATGAATATCAAAATTTGAATGGATTAAAAAACTTCTTGTTAGATTATTCTAATATAGAAGAAAAAATACATACAGAAGTTAAAATTTGGGAAGAGTATCTTATTTTTGCTACCTTATTAGGAATTGCAGATAAAGTAAAAAAACAATTTAATAAAATATATCCTAGTTTTAATATAGCAAATACTATATTTGATGTTCCCTTTGATAACACTATAGAAGGACAACTAAATTCAATATATAAAAGTTTTAATTTACAGTTTTTCGTTTTAATTATATGTGTAATATTAGTTGGACTCATTTTTTTAGAAAAACGGTAACCTGGTACAATTAATATTAAAAATAATGTATATTGTTATAGTTATAACTTTTGTTTACATTTTTTTTAGAAAAATCTTATTAAAAAGTAAAAAAACAAAATAGAATATACATCAAAAAAATAATTGAATAGGTAATTTTATAATTTGAAAAGAGGAAGATGAGAAATGATGAAACAAATGAAAGAAGGATTAGGAATATCATTAATATCATTAATAGTAACGATTATAGTTTTATTAATATTAGCAGGTGTAACATTAGCGACGTTAACAAGTAAAAATGGAATATTGAATAAAGCTGAGACAGCAAGTTTTAGTAATGAAGTAGCGATTTATAAAGAAGAATTAAATCTTACGATTCACAGTGAAGAAATAGATAAATTAGGGGAACGTAATGAGAAAATTAATGTAGAAGATGCAAATGAGATAAAAAGTAAATATATACCGAGTTTTAATAAAGAAAAATATTCTGAAAAATTAGTTATAAAGAATGATAAATTAGTATATATAGGAAAAAATAATGAAGAAGAATATAGAAGAGCTAAAGAGAATGATTTACTACCAGATGATGAATTAATAGATGATGAAATATTAGAAGAATATCAACCATTTATAACAGAATGGACGGTTGGTGATAAGGATACTATAGTTTTGCCACTTTCTACATATGGTCATAATATTTATAATTTTCAAGTAGATTATGGAGATGGAACAGTAGTTAAAGTTAAATCGGCTACTGATGAGAATGCCACACATGTTTATGAAATTGCAGGAACATATACAGTAACAATAAAAGGACAATGTCCAGGGTTTCAATTTTCAGGATACAATAAAGAAGAAAGTAACAAAAAAATAACAAAAATAATACAATGGGGAAATGTTTTGAAAAATGAAGGAAAACCTAATAACGGAATAGGTATAGATTTTAAAAATTGTATTAATTTAAAAGGACCTTTACCTGAGCCAACAAAAAATTCGTTATCAAAATGTAAGAATGTTTCTTTTGAAAATTGTAAATCTTTAGATGGTAATATACCAAATAATTTATTTCAAAACTGTGTAGATACCAATTTTTCAAATACATTTAATGGTTGTATTAGTTTAACAGGAGAAATACCAGGAGAATTATTTAGTGATTGTATAGATGCAGGTAGTTTTGATGGGTGTTTTGCTAATTGCACATGGATAACATCTATTCCAGAAGATTTATTTAAAAATTGTACAAATGCAACAACTTTTAAAGATTGTTTTAGAGGCTGCACATCTATAACAAAGTTACCAGATAACTTATTTAAAAACTGCACTAACGTAAATAGTTTTATGAATTGCTTTTATGGTTGTACATCCATAACAAAAATACCAAATAACTTATTTGAAAACTGCACTAAAAGTAAATAATTTCAGAGGAACTTTTGGAAATATTCAAAATTTGGAAAGCATAGGAAACAATATATTTAAAAGTGAACAAACAGTGGATTTTTATCAGATATTTGAAGGCTGTTATAATTTAAAAAATATACCAGAAGATTTATTTAAAAATTGCCCTAATACTAGGTCATTTAATTGTGCCTTTAATAGATGTACTAGTTTAACTGAAATACCTGAAGGTTTATTTGACAATTGCAAGAATGTTGAAGACTTCTATAATACATTTCAAGGTTGTGCAAATATAACTGGAAATGCACCTAATTTATGGGAAAGAACAAATGTAAAAAATTCAGCAGGTTGTTTTAGAGGATGTAACAAATTATCAAATTACAATGAAATTCCAACTACTTGGGGAGGAGGAAAAGTTTAAAGGTATAAAAATATATGTAATAATCCAATTTTTTATATAGACTAAATAAAAAGATTGTGATAAAATAAATATTAGTGAAGAATAGGGTAGAAGATAAATTAAAAGAGGGAAAAAGATGAACATTATAAGTATAGTAAGTATAGTTGAAATTATAGTTTTAATATTGGTTTTTATATGGATATATATATTATATAAAAAAGAAAAAAAGGCATAGTTTAAGAATAGCAAGGATAATTTTAATTATATTATCAATAATAATTGTCATAACACATATCTTATTATCAAATAAAAATATAAAAGTATCTTCAGACTATTTAATAGAAAAAAAGAAACAAAAATAGAAGATAATGTAGCTCCAAAATTTCATTAAATGGAGATGAAAATTTAGTTCTTAATTCAATATCTGAATATAAAGAATATGGAGTAACGGCAATAGATGATGTAGACGGAGATTTAACAAATAAAGTAGAAATTAAAAGAGAAAAAATTATCTAATACACAATATCAAGTGAAATATTCAGTTACTGATTCAGCAGGAAATGATTCTGAAACAGTAATTAGAAAAATCTCAATTAAAGATAATAATCCAAATAAAAAAGGAGTTATATATTTAACATTTGATGATGGTCCAAGTTCAGATATTACTCCAAAAATTTTGGATGTTTTAAAAAGAGAAAATGTAAAAGCAACATTTTTTACTATAAATTTCAGCAAAGAAAATGAAGCAATTGTAAAAAGAGAAGTGAATGAGGGACATACAATAGGAATACATGGATATTCTCATGAGTATAGTCAAATATATTCTTCTGATGAAGCTTATATGAATAATATATTAAAATTACAAGAAAAAATTAAAAATGTTACAGGAGTTACAACAAAATATACTAGGTTTCCTGGAGGAAGTTCCAACACAATTAGTAAAAAATATTCAAAAGGAATAATGACAAGAATGACACAAAAATTATTGGCGGATGGTTTTTATTATTATGATTGGAATGTATCTGGAGAAGATGCAGCAAGTGCCAAGACAAAAGAAGAGGTATATAATAATGTTATAAATGAATTAAGTAAGTCAAGAGCTAATATTGTTTTGTTACATGATTTTGGAAAAAGTGAAAAAACGCTTGAAGCTTTACCTGATATAATAAACTATGGTAAACAAAATGGGTATACATTTGAAAATATAACAGAACAAACACCTATGATTACTCATGGAGTAAATAATTAAATATTATTTACTCCGTGTTTATAATTAATAGTAAAAAATATTATCTCACAAATAAAAAATAAAGAAAAAATGAATAAAAAAAAGAAAAAAAGAGGAAAATACTAAAAAAACATTTAAAATCACTAAAATACAAAATTGAATAAAAATATGTGTTATGTTACAATGCTAAAAGTTGTTTATTTAATATATGGCGATGTAGCTCAGTTGGCTAGAGCACGCGGTTCATACCCGCGGTGTCGAGAGTTCGAATCTCCCCATCGCTACCAAAATTTATAAAATGCTTAAAAATAGCTGATAAGGAAAATTTAAAAATTTTCTTATCAGCTATTTTAGTTTATTTTATTACTATTTTTTTAGTATAATCAAGATTAGCCCAAGAATCATGTATAAAACCTAAAGTATATATATTAGTTGCATAGATATCTTTTTCAATTAATGTCTGTAGACTTTTATTTTTATTGGAGTCAATAAATTTTTTTACAGAAGTAACAATTTCTAGATTAGGATTCTTTTTAGAGATATTAGAAAGTAATTTTTTCCCTTTATCATTAAATCCAAGAATTCTAGCATATGGAACTGTTTTTTTAGAGAGCATGATATCTCTTTTTGTAATGTCGAGCAAAGAATGTAGAAGAATTCGTTGTAATCTAGTTTTAGTATATCTCTTAGAAGATGCGATATTAATAAAATCCTCAAGATTATTGCAAGACATAGCAGCTTTCTTTATAGTATTTTCAAGACCTTCGGATACATAAGAAATCTTTTTAATTTCTTCTATATTCATTGAACGAAGTTTATAAATAATTGTTTTTTCAAATAAAGAAAAATCAGGAACGAAATGCCCTTTATTTATTTCATCAACTAATATAGTATAACTTGAAGGAGTTAAGGTATTTTTTAGATTCTTAGTTCTATTTGTTTTTATCATATTTCTAATAGCTGAGGCGCTTGAAATTTGACCAGTGTAATCATTATTTAAATGTCCTGATTTTTTTCTAGGAATTAAGATGGGGTTAATGTCTACTTTATATTTTTTTAGAGCCTTTAAATATTCAATTGCTAAAATATTATTAGGTTCATTTAAAATAACAGAATATGATTTATCATTTAAATATTTTACAAGAGCATTTTCTCTTGCTTTAGGAAAGGAAATTCCTTTTTCTAGTTCTTCAGTTAATAAAAGTTTATATGCTTTGGGTTCTTTATATAAAGTATTTGCTAATATATTTAGTTTATTAATATTGTCAGTTTCTGCTCCAAAAGCTAAATTATCTACAAGTTTTAGTGATGATAAAATCTTTATTGCACCTTCTGCAAAGTTTTCTGCACTAGATGTTGCATATAATGTAGGAAGTTCAATAACTAAATCTACTCCATTAGATAAAGCCATTTCAGCTTTTGTCCATTTATCTATTAAAGAAGCTTCACCTCGTTGGGTAAAGTTTCCACCAATAATCGCAATACAATAATCATCTTTAGTAAGTTCTTTTGATTTTAATAAATGGTATAAATGACCATTATGAAATGGATTATACTCCGCAATTATTCCTAAAACCATAAATAATACCTTTCTAAATAATTTGTTATTAAACCCATAAACTAATATATAATTAATAAGTTTATGGAATAATATAATAATAACACAAAATAGCAAAAACTTCAAGAATTAATTGACTAAGAATGGTAATTTGTGTTATAAATAAAAGTAAGTAAAATTAGGAGAAGTAAAAATGTATTATGAAAAAATAGATGATATACTAGTAGATTTAGAAGAAAAAAAAGATGTACCTCTTGCTGGTGGGAGCACAATAGGGATAGTACTTTCAGTTACAAATTCGCTTGTTAAATACATAGCTAATTTAACTATAGGAAAGAAAAAATATATATCGGTAGAAAATGATGTAATAAAAATTTCAAAGAATGCAGAAACTTTAAAACAAAGAGCAAAAAGTGTAATAGATAAAGATGTTGAAGTTTTAGACAATTTGCTTCTAGCATATAAAAATAGAAAGAGTAGCGAAAAAGATTATGAAAACTCTTGCAAAAAAAAAGCAACAGAATTTTCTCTAGAAGTAGCTGAATTATCAATAGATACTTTGAACGTTGTAGATGAAATTTCTAAAATAGGAAATAAAATGCTAAAAAGTGATTTTGAGATATGTGTATATTATGCATATGCAGCATTAGAAGCTAGTATTGTAAATATAAAGGTTAATTTAAATTCAGTAGATGATACTAATTTCAAAAATTCTATAGAAGAAAAATATAAAAAAATAACCAAAGATGCGAATACTCTCAAAGAAAATATATTAAAAGAGATTTGTAAATAAAAGGAAAGGAGAAGATGCTTAAAATATTTTTTATGCATCATTAAATAAATGGATTTATTAACAGGAAAAGAAGTAGCGAATAAAATAAAAGAAAATATTTTAAAAGATATGGAAATTTTAAAAGAAAAAAAGAAAGTATTACCTCACTTAGCATTATTTTCTATGGGAAAAGATGAAGCAAGTTTGGTATATGTAAGAAAGATAGAACAAAATTGTAAGAAATATGGTATAAATATAAGTATATTCTTTGCAAAAACAGAAGAAGAATTTATAACAAGATTTTTTGAAGTTAAAGAAGATGATAAATATACAAGTATAATGTTTGCTGAGCCTTTAACAAAGAAATGTAAAGATTTAATAAATGAAATTCAAAAGCTAAGGATGTAGAAGGTGTAACAGACGCTAATATGGGTAATTTGTTTTTAAATGGAGAAAATAATATGACACCATGTACAAGTCGAGCTGTAATAGAAATATTAGACTATTATAATATAAATTTAAAAGGAAAGAAGGTTATAATTGTAGGTAGAAGCAATATTGTTGGAAAGCCATTAATTCCTCAATTATTAAAAAGAGATGCAACTGTCACAATATGTCATTCTAAGACAGAGAATTTAGATAGAGAATTACAGGTAGCTGATGTTATAATTATGGCAATTGGAAAGCCAAACTTTTTAAAAGAAGATATGATAAAAAAAGATTCTATATTAATTGATGTAGGAATAAATGTAGTAGATAATAAAATAGTAGGAGATATAGATTTTGAAAGTGTAAAAAATAAAGCAAAAGCAATTACTCGGTACCTGGTGGGATAGGTATAGTTACAAATGCATTATTAATTAATAATATAGTTAACTCAGTTAAATAAAAAATAAGTAAAAACTTAAAAATTTTTTTTTTATTTTTTTTGGAAAAATCACCTAAAAACCTTAAATATTGTGCGTTTTCAAACAAAAAATTGTATTTTGGAAAACTTTGACTTTTAGCTAATTTTGTAGTATAATAAATATGTTGATTACATAAAGGGGAAAATAATAATAAAAAATTTGCTGAAAGGAGTGACTACGTACATGTATAATGTAGGTGATGAAATAGTAATGCCTATGCACGGGGCTGGAAAAATAGATGCAATTGAAGAAAGAGATATATTAGGGGAAAAACAATCTTATTATATTCTTAAGATGCCAGGTGAGGTTAAGGTAATGGTACCAATAGAGAAGGCAGAAAAAGTAGGAATAAGAGATGTAATAGACAAAAGTTCAGCAGATAAAGTTCTAAATGTTTTAGAACAAGATGAAACAGAGATGAATAAAAATTGGAATAAGAGATACAGAGATAATATGGACAAAATAAAAAGTGGAGACATATACGAAATCGCAGATGTAGTAAGAAATTTAAGTTTTAAACAAAAGGAAAAAGGTCTTTCTACAGGAGAGAAGAAAATGCTTACAAATGCAAAACAAATATTAGTAAGTGAATTAGTTTTTGCAGAAAAATCAAACAAAGATGAAATAGAGCAAATTGTTGATAATAAAATAAATAATTCATTCATGTTATTTAGAGCTAATGATGAATTAAAGCAAAGTGTAGTAGAAAAATTTATACCTTTTGATGCAAAAAACACTTAAATAATACCATTTTTGTTAATAAATAAAAAATAATAAAAGAAATAATCTATTTTTGTAGATTATTTCTTTTTTTCTACAATAAGAAAAGACAACCTTTTCAATTTGTTTGTAGTAAAATATGAATTGGGTGAGATAATGACAATATATATAGATGTATTATTTTTAGAATTTAATTTTAAATAGTATTATTTTATATGCAACAGCGATTATCTCTAAAATAAAAATAAAACATTGGAAAATAATAATATCAAGTATTATGGGATCTGTATATGTAGTAATATATTATATTTTTAGGATTGATTTATACATAAATATTATATCGAAAGTATTTATATCGATTTTGATGAATTATATAGCATTTAGTCCTAAAAGCTTTAAATTGTTGCTGAAAGATGTATTATTGTTTTATTTAGTATCTTTCGTATTTGGTGGAGCGGCTTTAGGGATGATATACATAGTGAATTCTAATAATATAAATATAAAAGATGGAGTAATATTGGAGAATTATACATTAAAGACAATATTTATAGGTGTAGTACTGGCTTTTCTTATATCTATATTATCATTTAAAATGGTTAAGCATAAAATTGGAAAAAAAGATATGTTTTGTAGTATTATAATAAAATTAAATAAAAAAGAAAGTTAAGATTAGAGCAATGATTGATACCGGAAATTTATCCTGTGATAGTTGTCGAAAAAAGTGTTTTATTTGATATAATACCAAAAGAAATTTTAGAAAACATTGATAATGTGTTAGGAGGTGATTTAAGCGGGATTCCAGAAGTAATTAAACAAGAATATTTAGCTAAATTAAAAGTAATACCTTTTTCTTCATTGGGAAAGCAAAATGGAACGTTACTTGGGATAAAAGCAGATGAAGTAGAAGTAATTGAAGATGATGAAATCAAAAGAGTAGATAAAGTAATAATAGGAATTTATAATAAGGTTTTATCAAAAGAGGAGATTATAAGGCTTTACTTGGGATTAACATTATATAAAATAAAAAAGAAAGGAATACGATTCAATATGAATATTGTAGAGCTATTAAAAAATAATATTAAATCTTTGAAGATAAAGTATTTAAAAGAAGACGAAGAGGATTTTTTTGAAGAGCCAATATTTTATATAGCAGGAAGTCAGACTTTACCACCACCACTTCCTGAAGAAGAAGAAAGAGAATACATAAGAAAATTATCAGATGAAGATAATTTGGAGGCTAGACAGGTATTGGTAGAAAGAAATTTAAGATTAGTTGTTTATATTGCAAAGAAATTTGAAAACACAGGAATAGGAATAGAAGATTTAATTTCAATAGGTACAATAGGTTTAGCAAAAAGTGTGAATACATTTAATAGCGATAAAAATATAAAACTTGCAACATATGCATCGAGGTGTATAGAAAATGAAATTTTAATGTATTTAAGAAGGACAAATAAAATTAAAGGAGAAGTTTCTATTGATGAACCTTTGAATAAGGATTGTGATGGAAATGAGTTGTTACTTTCAGATATATTAGGAACCGATCCGGATATAACTTCTAGAAATATAGAAGATGAAGTTGAAAGAAAACTTTTAAAAGCTTCCATAGGTAAGTTAAGTGATAGAGAAAAAAAATATTATGGAAATGAGATTTGGTTTCAAATCTGGAGATGAAAAAACTCAAAAAAGAGGTGGCAGATGAACTTCGAATTTCACAAAGTTATATTTCTAGGTTAGAAAAGAAGATTATAAAAAAATGAAAAAGGATATTTTGAGTAAGACGAGTTAATGTAGAGAATTTGTAATTAATAATAATATATAATATTCATTAATAAATTAAATAATTTTACTGGTGATAAAGTATTTTTTATAGTATTTTATTAATGGATTAGATAACTAAGTGCAGATTGTTTGTATAATGTATCTTTAAATGTAATATCATTAATACATAAATTAAAATCAATATCATAATTTTCTCTGTTTATCATTATAATTGCAATGCTATTATCAGGGTTTTTTTAATGCTGTCATAGTAATGTCAGCTATATATTTGCTAAATGCTATTCTGCGTGCGCCAGGATGTATTATTTTGCTAAAATGACCAATGTAATAATATGAAAGACTTTTGATGTAATCAGAGTTAGTATCGTTAAGCATTACAGGGCTATTGCAATAATTTTTTTTTTTATGATTTGGGCCACCTTTATTATCTAAAAGTATATTCCAATCGATATAGCCATTTACACCGTGATTTAAATCTTCTGTAATATCATGAGCATACTGATTAGGAAAAAGAATTATCTGGAGTAAAGCCAAAGCATCCTTCAGTGTGAAATAAGAGTTTGTTTGGAAAAGTTTTCTACAAAGTGAAATGTTCTCAAAGTGATTTCCAGAGTACCAGTGGAAAGCTATTCCAGAAGCGGCATTTAGTGCTTGGGGATTTGAAAATTCTGAAAGTGCTCTTGTATAAAGTTTTTTTTTTTTTATTGTGGTCATATATTAAAATTTTCGTAGAAATATTATTTTTTTTTGAAATGTAGGATAGAGATAGTTTACAAGAAAGTCAACTTCATCTTCAGATGAGTAAATACATGATTCCCAAAGTTGTATAGCACCAGGTTCATTTTGAATAGTTATATAATCAATATTTATACCTAACTCTTTATAAGAAAGTATATATTTTATAAAATAATCTGCATATGTTTGTTTATATTTTTCAGAAAGTTTTCCACCTAAATAAAGCAATTTAGTGTTTTTCATAAAACCGGGAGGACTCAAGGTGAGGCTAAGAATTTTAGATTAGGATTAATAGCTAAAGCATCTCTTATAAAAGGAATAATGTATTTTTTATCTCTTTCAATACTAAAATCAGATAAGTCATGTTTTTTTGCATAAGAATAGCTATTTAGTGAAAAATCAGAACTACCAATAGTCAATCTACAAAGTGAATAATTTATATTAAAAAACATGTCATTCATAAAATCCCTTTTTTTATTAGTGGGAAGGAGGCTATAATTATAAGCAGAAGACTCAGTTATAGCAGCACCTATACCTAAAAATTCCTGATATTCTATTTTAGGGTAGATATTTACAATTTGATTTTCTTGTTTAGGTGAGTACTTTTTTTCTTTTATAATTGATTGATTAAAATATAAATTTTTATCCTTATTGGTTTCAAATTTAGTTATTATCATATAAACTTTCCTTTCATTTTTTTTTATTATAGTATTATAATATAATTATGAATAATTGAAAATATTTTTCGAAAATAATTTTTGAAAAAATATTGACTTTTTGTCGAAAAAATGTAATAATGATGTTGTACAATTTTAAAGAAAGGGGAAAATGATCTGATTATTCTTCAATGATACAAGAACAATTTACTACAGTAGCAATAGTGTCATTAATAATACTTGTAGTTTCTATTATTGCAAATTGGAAAATATTCACAAAAGCTGGTGAAAAAGGTTGGAAATCAATTATTCCTATATATAATTCAGTTGTATTATTTAAAATAATTGGTTTATCTCCATGGTTGCTATTAATTTATTTAGCAGCATTTATACCTGTTATTGGATCTATTGCAGTAATTGTATTATCAATTGTTTCTGTATATTATCTATCAAAATCATTTGGTAAAGGAGCAGGATTTACTGTAGGTCTTATATTCTTACCACAAATTTTTCAATTAATTCTTGCATTTGGTAGTGCAGAATATGTTGGACCATATAAAAAAAGATTAATAAAATTATAAAAAATGGACTACAGAAAAATCTGTAGTTCTTTTTTTTGTTTAGCTTATAAAATACCACCTAAAACAAAAATACCTAAAATTCTGCTATATATTTTGAGAGATAGGGAGAGGATTTTCACCTTGACCAACTTCAACAGTATAGCCAGGTAAATTATAATTTTGAATAAACCAATCTTTATATCCTGCGAAACTTGAATTATAAGGAGTATCAGATAGTTCATATCTACTTGAGTTGGCAAATTGTGTTCCTATATAAAATGAGCGTGGAGGATTATAATTTTGAAATTGCCAGTATATTACTTCTCCTTGTGTATGAAATGCAATAACTAATCTAAAAGTATGTTCTAAAGTGAAATTATAAACGGCAAGAGCTTCAGGTTCTGTTAATGGACCAAATCCAACGAAGTCGCGAGGAGCTGGAGATGTAAATCCTTGATTATACTTTTATTTCTTTAGCTTTTTCCCATCCAGCAGGAAATTGTAAGTTTAAATCGACTCCTGTAGACTTTAAAAACTTCCAACCACGAAATTAATTTGATAAAATGCAGTAATCATCTATATTACAGAGTATTTCAATATTAAAGAAATATTCTGTATTTTTTTATTGGATTTTTACTGTTAGAAGTGGAGAGGGAAAATGGATGAAGAACAAAAAGAAATAAAGTAGGATATTATTCAATAATACCATCAAAAGTACTATATAATAAAAAGAATTAAAGGCAAATGAGAAGTTACTATATGCAGTGATTACATCTCTTGCATGTAAAGAGGGATATTGTTTTGCAACAAATAATTATTTTTGCTGAAGAATTAGAGTACATCCTAAAACAGTTTCAAGTTGGATATCAAATCTAAGAGATAAAAAAATTATTTAAAAGTTGAAATAGTGAGAAAAGAAAATAAGCAAATAATTCAAAGAAAAATTTATATAAATGATGTACCATATCCATTAAATAATGGATACATTTATCAATCAAAAAATGGATAGGCTATCCATCAAAATATGGAAGATAATAATATAAGATTTAATAATAAAAAAAATAATAATAATAAAGGTCATAGAAAATTTATTTCAAATTACGAAAATCAGAGAGAATATTCTAAAGAATTTTTGGAAAGTTTGTATGCGAATTAGAATTAAAAATTTAAAAAAATTAGTGAAAAAATTTTCTTTTCTATTAATAAATTTGAAGTAAAAAATATCTCCCAGTGGGCTAAAAAGGGTTTTAGGGATTTTGCCTAAACAGCAAAAATGGTGTAAAAACACCAAGCTGGCGAATTTTGGGCATCAAAAAATGCTCTCCAAAATTCGAAATTTAATTTTTTATAAAAAAATTAAATTATAAAATTAATAAAATATTATTGACAAAACACGAACAATTGTTTATAATGCTTTTGGAGATGATAAATATGATATATAATTATAATAAATTGGTAAGAGATAAAATACCAGAAGAAATAAATAATATAGATGGGAGAAAAGCAAACTATAAAATTTTAAATGATAATGAATATATACAAGAATTAGATAAAAAACTTTTTTGAGGAAGCTCATGAATTTATTGAAGAACATAGTGTAGAAGAATTAGCAGATTTAATGGAAGTTATTTATGCAATTATGAAAACAAAAAACATATCATTTGCAGATGTAGAAGTTGCTAGAGAGCAAAAAAAATAAGAAAAAAGGTTGCTTTAAAGATAAAGTATATTTAATTAACGTGGAGCAAGAACAGATTGATGAACGTGAAGAAAAAAAGAATTAAATAAAGAATGGAGAAAAAATAGTTTATCAAATACTGAAAAAATAAAAAAATATTTGCAATACGAAAGAACTTATAGAACAGATTCAAAAGATTAATATATTAAATTACGAAGAATTAAAAATATTAGCTAATAAAATTGAAATGCTTGATAAGAATTATACATCTGAATTAAAAAGAAATTATATTAGATAAAGCTGATATTATAAGATTAAATAATTTAAAAGAAAAATACAGTTATGATGAAAAACTAAAAAGGAATTATTAATGGAAATAAAAGAAATTGCAGATTATTATGGAATAATTATTAATAATTAAAATTTAGTTTATGTTAAAAATTTGGAAGATGTTGAGAAAAAAAAATTTTGTGATAGAATTTATCTGAAAATGTAAATGAAAAAGAGGAAAATGATATGAGTTTGAAAACAATAGATTTATTCGCAGGTATAGGTGGTATTCGTAGAGGATTTGAAATAACTGGAAAATTTTTCAAATGTATTATCTGCTGAAATTGATAAATATGCTTGCGAAACATATAACCATTTATATGGAGAAAATCCATATAATGATGTAACAAGTGAAGAATTTAAAGTGAAAGTTGAAAATACAAATTATGATGTATTATTAGGAGGCTTTCCATGTCAAGCATTTTCTATTGCTGGAAAAAAAAGAAGGGTTTAAAGATAAAACAAGAGGAACATTGTTTTTTGATGTTGCTGATATTATTGATAGGACTAGACCAAAAGCATTTCTTTTGGAAAATGTTGAAGGAATTATAACTCATGATAAAGGAAGAACATTTGAGACAATAGTTGAAACACTTGTAAATGATTTAGGATATCATATGATTGGGGTTGAAGAAGGAATAGGAGGATATCTTGAAATTGATAAAGATGAAATAATTAGAAATACAAAAATTTTGGTTTACCACAAAAAAGGTCTAGAGCATATATGATGGGATTTAGAAAAGATTTGATCCCTGATGGATATGTGTTTCCATCATTACCAGTAAGTAAGAACAAAAAATATATAAAAACTTATATGATTTATTAGATAAAGAAGTTGCCGAAAGATATTATCTATCAGAATCATATTTAGAAACTTTAAAAAAACATAGAAGTAAGCATCAAGAAAAAAGGAAATGGTTTTGGATATGTTATAGTTAATGAAGGAGAAAATCCTATTTCAAATACAATATTAGCAACAGGAGGATCAGGAAAAGAAAGAAATTTGATAAAAAGCAACCTAATTATACTTTTGGAGGAAAAAAAGTTAAAAATAAAAAATCAGAATTGAATTATGAAGGTATTAGGCATATGACTCCAAATGAATGGGGTAAATTACAAGGATTTATTGGATATGGATTCAAGGATGGAGAAAAAGAAAAATTTTCATTTCCAGAAGATATTAGTATAACTCAGCAATATAAGTTATTTGGAAATTCTGTTTCTATACCAGTAATTGAAGAAATGGCAAAATATATGTATAAGAGATTGGAGGAAATGAATGCAATTTAATAGAGGAGAATGGTCAGAATTATATGCATTATTAGAATTATTAGATAATCAAGATTTAAAAAATAGTGAATGATGATTTAGAAATAATTGATGATAATACTTTTAAAGTTATAGGCTTATATATTCAAAACAATAATAATGAATACTATTTTGATATAAAAGATATAGATGTAGATGTATTGAAAAATAATAGAATTATATCAAATGTTGATAAAACAGAAATTAGACAATATAAAGAAGTATTGTTAAATAAGATATTAAGAGAGTTACCTGGAAAGGGAGTTTCCCAATTCAAGAAATGAAATATATACTTGAAAAACTAACAGAAGGAAATAAAATAAAGTCATCATCAAATTTTAAAGAAGATATTAATGCAAAATTAAAAGACAATAGATTAAATACGATTGTAAATAAAGTAGGATATAGTATAAAATCTAGTTTAGGGAGCCCAGCAACATTATTAAATGCTTCAAGTAATACTAACTTTAAATATTTAGTAGAAGGCTTATCTAAAGATGATATTGAAAGTATAAACAACATTGATACAAAAACAAAATTAGTTGATAGATTAGAGTATATGAAGGATAAGCAGGCTAAAATAAAATTTGATGGGGTAATAAGTGATACAATGAATCAAAATCTGCAAATGATTGATTCAAAATTACCAGAGATATTGGCTGAAATATTATTAGCATCTTATGAAACAAAAAAGAAAAAAATATAAGTAAATTATTACACTATGTATCTGAAAATAATTTTTTAAATTATACAGGAAATTCAGAGATGTACTACAGAAAGAAAATAGGAGATTTTCTTTTAGCTGTTACATTAGGTATGATGCCTGGAGAGATTTGGAATGGAGAATATGATGTTACTGGTGGTATTATTTTAGTAGAAAATGATGGTAAAATATTAGTTTTAGATGCTATCTATTATAAGGAATATTTAGTAAAGTATCTTATTAAAAATACTAAACTAGATTCACCAAGTTCAACTAGATATAAAATGTTTGATATATATACAGACAAAGAAAATAATTGTTTTAATTTAAATTTACAAATTAGATTTATAAAATAAGAGAATAATTAACAAATGAAAAGCAAAGTATGAGAGTAATTAATAGTTACAGGATTATTTTGTTTTTTTATAATAAATGAACGAGGAGGTAAAATATGAAATTAACAGAAATATTAGAAGAAATAAGTGTTGGCTTTAGAAATGGAGATGAAAATAGCAAAAAATTAAATGAGTATGTTAATATGGTTAGAGAAAGTTTACAGGAACATGGAGCATTATATGAAAATGAAAAAAATAGATATAGGAGAATTAAAGACAGATAACGAAGAAATAGGAGACACATTTTTACAAGGAAGTTATGGGACACATACAGCTATTAAGCATCCTAGTTATGATGTTGATGCTGATATTGGTTTTATATTAAGTAATATCTATGCTAGAAGGGATGCACGAGAAAGGATATATAATAGATTAGTAAGTGAATTTCCACAATATAAAGTTGAATTAAGAAAGCCATGTATTACAATAGATTTTAATGATGGATTTAAAATAGATGTAGCTATATACAGCAAATTAAATGATGAAATTTATTTTCATAATTCAATTAGTGGATATGAAAGAGTTACAAAAAGCAAAACCTAAAGAGTTAATTGCATTTTTTAATGAGAAATATGCCAATGAAAATAACAAAAAGAAGTATTGTAAGATTAATGAAACATTTTATAAAAATAGCATCACAAAATATAGGAATTGATGAAGATAACAAAATTCCAAGTATTTCTACTAATTTAATGGTTGTAGACAAAATATAAAAAGAATATGATGATAATGAAATGACACTATATCAAAACATAGTATTGATAATGGAGGATTTTGTAAAGTATGTAGAAGAAAAAACGGAACTAACGGTCCATCATTAGAAAGATTATGTGTTGGAAATACGTTTTATAAAGTAAAAAATATTAATGAAGTTATGTCAGTTTTAAGAAAGGTGCAAATAAATTTTAAAAATAAACAATATTCAGAATTAGTAGGAAATGTAGTGTTTGAAAAAATTACAAGAAAAAATAATACAAAGATAAATATGTCTCCAATGGGAACATTAGGTGAACTAAATGGATAATATAGAGAAATTAATAGGAAATTTTGATAAAAAATACAAAAAAGAAAATAAGAAATATATATTTGAATATAATGAAAACAGTATTTGCTATGATTATGTTAACAAACAATTTTTTTTTTAGATAAAAATTTATTTGCCAAACTTCCTCATGTAATGGCAGATGGTAGCCTCTGTTTATATGGGAATAGAAATATTCAATTGAACGAAAATGATGAAGAAATTTTAGTTAGAAATACTTTAGAAGTATATATACCATGGTTGTTTAATATGCCATCAGAAATAAAAAGTAATAGAATTTATAAATGAAATAGAATATTATTTAAAGAAAAATATATAAGAAGAAGGTAAATAAATTTAAAAATATAGATCATATATTTAAAATAATAAAAATTTCCACACCTATTGAATTGTGGGAAACTATAGATACAATTAAACTAAATAAAATCTATGAAATTTATCCCAATAAATATCCTGAATATAAAATATATATAAGAAAAAAATAAAGACGGTTTTGTTTTTTAAATTATGATTTATACAACAAATCAAGGTTAAGAATATTGGGGCATGATTTTAAAGCAATAAATGAGAAAAACTTGTTTTATTGGTGTTGGTTCAGTAAATTCATATATAATAAAGCAATGTTTAGCAAGGGATATCAAAGAGGTTGTTTTGATTGATAAAGATACATTTAAGATAGATAATGCATTTAGATTTGCTTTTCCATATAAAAATAAATCGAAGATTGAATGTGTACAAGAGTTTACTAAAATATTAAGAAAAACAATAAAAAGTAGAGGGATATAATATAAATATCGATTCTAAGAGTTCAAAACAATATATAAGAAATTGTACAAGAATATTTGTGTCTGTAGATGATTTCTATTCTTGGTTGGAAGTATTAGTTTATCTTAAAATTAACGCACTAGAAACAGCAAAAATAACATTTGTGGGAATTGATGTTTTTGGAGGATTTGGTAAATTTATTAATACCAATAAAAACGATATAATTGAAGATGCCAAGAAGTTCCTTTTCTATAATGAAGGTAGTAGTAGAAGAATGATGATCGGAAACGGATGTGGTAAATCATTAGCAGTATATGATGAGGAAGCATTAAATAAATTAGCAAAAAAAATGTTGTAAATAAATGCGAAGTTATTGGAAGGGTGGAGAAAGTTGAATTTTAATATTAGTATTAAACAGGATGTAATTAATTTACTAAAAATTTATAATGTTTACCAATCTGAAGTTGGAGGAATGATATTTGGAAGAAAGAGGTTTAACAAATACATATTAATGACACTATCATTTAAAAAGGTAAAAATACTAGTATAAATTTTTCCAATAATGACAAAATCATATACCAGCTTCCTGAAAAACAAATAATTATTGGTACATGGCATCTACATCCTATGCAATTCGAAGCGAATCCATCAATTATAGACTTGCAACAGTGGAAGTCTTGGGGGGAAAAAATATATACATATTATATCTACTAAAAAAGAATTTAGAATATTTAACAGTAAAGGAGAATGTTTATATGGATATTTTTTTGAAGAAATGTAAAAAGATTTTTTTTGCAGGAAATTATTTATTTTATAATTATAATTATACCAATATTTCTTCCAGATTCATGCATTGAATTAATAAAAAAATATTTGAGTCATGGAATGGTACTGCAATAAATCAGGATATTACAGGAATAATAGTAAAGACGATACTAATGATTGTTCTGTATATTTTTATATATAGAATTAATTCAAACAAAGAATTTTTCAATGGGGATATATATGGAGATATTCCAATTTTATTTTATTATATTGCAAAATTTTTAGGATATAAGAAACTTTCTTTGATAAGGAAACCATATAATATTCAATTTAAAGTTTTAAGGAAAGATTTATTTGAAATAGTGGAAGATAACATAGAAGAAGATGGAGATGTTAATATACAAGTTGACAAAACCAATTTTAAATATTCGAACAATTTAAGAGAATGTAATTTAATAATTGCAGATACATATCCAATTGAAAGAGATCAAATTCCTGAAAATAAAAGAAATCTAGATTCTATATGGATAAAAAGAGATAAATCCAAAAAAGCTACAAGAGTTTATAGTCCTCAACTAGTAAATGAGGTAAGTGAAAATGTTGCGTTGATACAAAAAGCAGGTGCAAAAATAAATTTGTTTTTAACTACTAATACCAAAAAATACAGAGAGAATTGTAAAAGATGTTTTTATGAAAGGTGATAGAAGTAGTTATAAAATAGAAGTTTTTCTTCAGGAATCAAATGGAAATAGAAAATTTAAAGAAAAAGGAATAGAAGTGTAAGAATTAATTTATATTAAAAAAATAATAAAAAGGGCGCTGACAAACAACTAAAAATACGTTATACCATGATTAATAATCGATTATTAAATCATTTAATTCGGAGGTGGTATAACATAAGCAGATTTACAGATAAAAAAAGATTTAGTAGGTTGGCTTTTAGATTATATGAAACAATACAATATTTCTAATAAACATAAAGAACAAGTCTATCGTGTAGTTCTTAAATTACCAAAGAAAACAAATTTGCAAAAAAGCAAGATTTATTAGATACTATGGATTACAACCAACTGAATTTAAAAAGAAACATTATCAGCAATTTCAAAAGATCAAAATTGTACTCCAAATGCTGTAAGAAGTTCAGTTATTGCTATAAGAATTGCAATGTTTCGTATTCATGATGAAGATTTTTCAATATTAGAAAAAAATTTATGAAGAATATCATAAATAATAAGATAATTTGTTAACCAAATTATTAAGTGAAGAAGTAAGAAAATTAGTAGAGATACTTAAGTTCTTACTTCTTTTTTGTATTTGTCAAAAAATTATTATTTTACCCGTCATATTTTTGAATTTAAAGTGCTGTTAAGGTTAGAAAGAAAAATTTTTTTCATTTTGCCCATAACGTTTTTTGATTTTGAATCGCTGTTAATAGTAGAAGGGAAAAAAATTTAAATTTGCCCGTAAGATTTTTAGATTTGAATCGCTGTTTATATTAGAAAGAATAATTTTTTTTAAAATTTGCCCATAACTTTTTTTCAATTTTAATTGCTGTTAATATTAAAAGAAAAAAAAAATTTTAATATTGCCCATAAAATTTTTAATTTTCAATTGTTGTTAATAGTAGAGAGATAAAAATAATCTGAAAAATAGGGACAATTTTAAAATTATGTATAGGCAAAATGCACATTGACAAATACACTTATATTAAGTGTCATATTGAGCCATTTTCTTTAATATTCTGTATTAGTATGAAAGGATTTGAATAAGTATGAATGAGGATAAACACAACACAAAAAAGACAATAATTTAGAGTTTAATACATATTGTATTTTTTTACTGAAGATAAACAAGATATTAAAGATACGATAGGATTAGTTTTTAAAGATTATTTAGAAAATGTGAAAATTAAGAATAAGTAATTTTATCAAAATATTTGCAAAATTTAAAAGAGCACGTTATATTATTTACATAGATGATTACGGATAGGAGGTTAAATGCTGGATTTAAGAAGTCAAAGTTTTAAAGTACGGAATGTATATTAGACTATCTAGAGAAGATGGCGATAAACAAGAAAGCGAAAGTATCGGTAATCAAAGAAAAATTTTGCAAAGATATGTAAAGGAGAATAATTTATGTTTAGTTAAAGAATATGTTGATGATGGAATTTCAGGTACAACATTTGATAGACCTTCATTTAATGAGTTATTGCAGGATATAGAAAATAAAACTATTGATATGATAATTACAAAAGATTTATCAAGACTTGGCAGAGACTATATTAAAACAGGTTTTTATTTAGAGGACTATTTCCCAAAAAAAATAATATTAGGTATGTTGCAATAACAGATGGAATAGATACATATATTGATAGCACAAATAACGATATAACGCCTTTTAAAGCAATTATGAATGATATGTATGCAAAAGACATCTCAAAAAAATTAGAAGCGTTTTAAAGGAAAAACACAAAAAGCAAGGAGAATATATGTGCAGTATTCCAGCTTATGGTTACAAAAGGCATCCTACAATTAAAAATAAATTAATTATAGATGAGCAAGTAAAAGATATTGTAGAAAAGATTTTTGATATGTATGCAAATGGTCATGGAAGTGTAGAAATAGTAAAATTCTTAAACTCAAATAAATACTTATCTCCAACAGGTTATAGAAAAACTGGACTAATTCAAGATGAGAACAAAACAAGTTATAATTGGAATGAAGTGACTTTATGCAATATGTTAAAAAATGAAGTATATATCGGAAATACAGTGCAAAATAAAAGGTCTATAATATCATATAAAGTTAAGAAATTTAGAATAGTTGATAAGGAAGAACATATAAGAGTTGAAAACACTCATGAGCCCATTATTGATAAAGATACATTTGAAAAGGTGCAATGTATCATAGAAAAAAAGAGGAACAAATACAAAATTAAAATATGATTATTTATTACGAGGATTACTTTATTGTTATCATTGCAAAAGAAAACTACAAATAGTTTTAAAGAAGAACTCTAAAAAAGAAACGCAAAATCACATCCATATATAACTTGTAGTGATGCAAAAGAA
>VOFC01004791.1_pt1 | contig 27336 bp, 34 predicted proteins | sample 5384161 | NCBI WGS metagenome assembly VOFC01 (sample SAMN12384722, study PRJNA508395) | human gut metagenome | isolation source: healthy gut B | host: Homo sapiens | reverse complement strand
CGGTGCACCGCCATCAATCGGAGCACCCAGTGCATCAACGACTCTGCCAATCAGTCCAGAGCCAACGCCGACACCGGCACGCTTTTTGGTACGCATGACCTGTGTACCTTCTACAATTCCATAATCAGAGCCCAGCAGAACGACACCAACGGTCTTTTCTTCCAAGTTCTGAATAATTCCACGGGTTTCAAATTCCACCAGTTCGCCGTACATGGCATGCTGCATCCCATAAACGGTTGCAATGCCATCGCCGACCGAACAACCGTGCCGCCTTCCTGCACGCCGGTCTTTCGGTCGAAATCCGCAATTTCCTCTTTAAAACGGAAATGATTTCACTTGCATTCATGGGTACACATTCCTCCTGTCACTGTCCTGCCAATTTCTTTTGCAGGGTTTTTAAGGTATTCCGCAAACTGCGGTCATACAAAGTCACCGATCCGCAATACAAAACCGCCCCGCAATGCTGGATTTTTCTGCATCGTAAGGACTGCCTGCTGTTTGCCTGTCACTTTCATGGCAAACTGTTTCAAGCCTTCCTGCTGGGCTTCTGTAAGCGGTGTGACATATTCCACAACAGCGTGGACACAGCTTTCTGACTGTCGCTTCTTCTCATAAAATGCCTGAAAAATTTCCGACACATCGGCAGTTTCTGCGTTTTTACAGAGCACACAGAGCAGATTCTGCACTGCCTCCGGAAATACCTTCCGAACAACCGCTTCCTTTTCCGGAATGGAAATGGTGGGATTCGTCAGAGCTTCGCTGAGTGCCGGACAACATTCCCAGATTGCCTGTGCCTGCTCCACCACATCCATCGGGTATTGCAGTTCTAACATTGCCTGTGCATAACATTCAGCTGGTCGGCTCATGAATTCACACCTTCCTCCTTCAAGAACGCATCAACAAGATTCCGGTTTTCGGCATCGTCCATTTTTCCTTCTACCAACTTTGCAGCAGCAGCGAGTGCCAAGTCTGCAATTTCCTTTTGTGCACCAGCCAAGGTATTCTGCCGTTCGGCATCGATTTCCTTCTGTGCATTCTGAATCATGCGGCTTGCTTCCTGCTGTGCCTGTTCGGTAATCTGATTTCCCTGTTCTTTTGCGGCAGTTCTGGCGTTTGCAATAATCGTACTTGCCTCCTGCTTTGCACCGGAGAGCGTGTCTTCATACTGCTGCCGCAGCTGATGTGCTTCCTCTTTGGACGCTTTGCCTGATCCAGATCAGCTTGTACCGCTGCGGCACGCTGATCCATGATATTCTGAATGCGTCCGAACAGGAACTTCTTCAGAAACAAGAACAGTACCAGAATATTGATGATTGAAAATGCAATCGTCCAAATATCAAACTCTAACATAATTTCTGTTTCGTCCTGCTCTCTGGCAGAACGCAGCTCCCTTTCTTTAAAGGATTCCCTGCTGATCACTTCATGATGACCAGCAGCAGTGCAACAACGAAACCATAGATGGCGGTTGCTTCTGCCAACGCACTGCCGAGCAGCAATGCTTTGTTGATGTCACCGGAGGCTTCCGACTGTCTTGCAATGGCTTCTACTGCCTTAGATGTTGCAATTCCGATGCCCAATCCGGCACCAATACCCGTTAAAACGGCAATTCCTGCTGCAATCATGATTCTTTTCCTCCTATGTGGAATGATTTCCATTTTCTGTTTACTTCATAATAACCAACAGCAATGCGACAACGAAACCGTAAATCGCGGTTGCTTCTGCCAACGCACTACCGAGCAACAACGCTTTGTTGATGTCACCGGAAGCCTCTGGCTGTCTTGCAATGGCTTCTACTGCCTTGGATGTTGCAATTCCGATGCCCAATCCGGCACCAATACCCGTTAAAACGGCAATTCCTGCTGCAATCATGATTCTTTTCCTCCTATGTGGAATGATTTCCATTTTCTGTTTACTTCATAATAACCAAGAGCAATGCGACAACGAAACCGTAAATCGCAGTTGCTTCTGCCAACGCACTACCGAGCAACAACGCTTTGTTGATGTCACCGGAAGCCTCTGGCTGTCTTGCAATGGCTTCTACTGCCTTGGATGTTGCAATTCCGATGCCCAACCGGCACCAATACCCGTTAAAACGGCAATTCCTGCTGCAATCATGATGATTTCCTCCTTATTTCTCGTGTTGTTCCATGCCCTCCGCCATAAACAGCGAAGTTAAAAATACAAATACATACGCTTGAATCAGTCCGTCGAACACGTCAAAGTACATACTGAATACCATCGGGACAATCAGCCCGCAGACCTGTTCGATCAGCTTCATGACAACAAATGCACCCAAAACATTACCGAACAGTCGCATACACAGCGAAAGCGGACGAATGCCCAATTCCATAATGTTGATCGGGGTCATAATTGCCATTGGTTTGGTGAAGGATGACAAAAAGCCTTTCAAGCCGCCCTGTGCCCGGAATGTGGACACTTCAATCAGGATAATGCTGAGCAATGCAAATGCAACCGTGACGTTGATGTCTTTGGTCGGCGGTTTAATACCGAAGCCGAACATCCCGATGAGGTTGGAAATGCCGAGCAGCAGCAGCACAGTACCCAGATATGCGAAATACGGTCTACCGGCTTTGCCCATGTTGCCTTCAAAGAAATTGTTCACCCACGTTACCGCAGATTCGAGCATCGCCTGCCCACGGCCGGGAACAATTTTCAGATTGCGTGTCAAAAGCAGAACCGCAATCATGATGAACGCCATAATGCCCCACATGACCACAATGGATTCATGCACGGGGATTTCCTCCGAACAGCGGAATGGTAAAAGGCGACCTCGGTTTGCAGTTCTTCTGCCAATGCTTCTCCCATCTTCTCACCATCCTCTCTCACAAGCTCTTTTGCAGTTCCCTGCAAAAAGGCATCTGCCGTCTTGGTATCAACGGCAGCATTTAAAAGTGTTGAATGTTAGAACAGTGTCGTTTACTGCTCTGCTTTCTATTATACACACGGCTGTGTAAAATTGCAAGCATTAAAATGCGGCAAAATGACGGATATGGGACAATCTTCCGAAACTGTTGCTTTTTGCAAGTTTCCAAAAGTACCGAAAATCTTTCCATTTTCATTCTCCACTTTTAATCATTATAGAACTTTCGGAGAAAAAAGTCAACGGTTTCAGACTTAACTTTTTACACGATTTTCCGTGGAAAATAAGGCATTTTTCGTCAAAAAGTACATTTTCAAAAGTCGCTGTCCACAATGTCAAAAGTTATTATTTTTTCATATCGTTTTTCGTACATCTCCACAAAAGGACAATTGTCTGCATGAGATAGACAGAGATTCCAAAAGTGTGCAAAAATCATCAAAAACAAACAGAAGCACCGTTACCCATCGGATAACGGTGCTTCTGGATTGATATAGAATAGAAGAGAGGATAGCATACCAATATTCTACAGAACCATTGCTCCTGAAAAAACAAGCGTTCTCGAAAATATCCTGTTCTGTAGAAGGTACTTTTATTTTTACCACATTTTTTTAGAAATGTCAACTATTTTTTCGATTTTTTTCATATGCAGTTTTGTATAAGTTGCAACAGAGCAAAAAGACCGCTTTCCAGCCGGAAATATCGGCGGAAAACGGTCTTTCTCTCACACTTCCTGAAAAAAGAAAATCTTAGTTCTTCATTTCGTAATGTTCGCCAATCAGGGATGCATTTGCCGCCAGAATCGGACGAATGCAGTTGTCTACAAATTCTTCAGTCTGCTGTTCACTTCTACCTGTGAAGTTTTCCGGCTGCAAAATCGCATCCAGTTCTTCCTTGGTAATCATGAACATCGGGTCAGCCAGAATCATATCGCACAGGTCATTTTCCAGACCATCTTCCTTGACGTGCTTTCCAGCAATCATGGAGTATTCCCGAATCTTTTCGTGCAGTTCCTGGCGGTTGCCGCCCTTTTTGACCGCTTCCATCATGATGTTTTCGGTCGCCATAAAGGGCAGTTCCCGCATAATCCGCTGCCGAATCATCTTCGGGTAAACCACCAGACCATCGGTTACATTCAGCATGATGTTCAGGATTGCATCCACACCCAGACAAGCTTCCGGAACAGAAATCCGCTTGTTTGCAGAGTCGTCCAATGTCCGTTCAAACCACTGTGTTCCTGCGGTGAATGCCGGATTCAGGCTGTCAATCATGACATAACGGGACAGAGAGGTGATTCGTTCGCACCGCATCGGATTCCGCTTGTATGCCATTGCAGACGAACCAATCTGGGTCTTTTCAAATGGTTCTTCCATTTCCTTAAAGCTCTGCAACAACCGCATATCGTTGGAGAACTTCGAGCAAGACTGTGCAATGCCGCTCAGCGTTGCAAGAATCTGGGAGTCAATCTTTCTGGAATAAGTCTGACCAGAAACCGGAACAACACCGGTGAAGCCCATTTCTTCTGCAATCATCTGTTCCAGCTTCTTTACCTTTGTGGAATCGCCTTCAAACAGTTCCATGAAGGAAGCCTGTGTACCCGTTGTGCCCTTTGAGCCGAGCAGTTTCAGGTTGGCAAGCCGGAAATCCAGTTCTTCCAAATCCATCAGCAGTTCATTCATCCACAGCGTTGCACGCTTGCCGACGGTTGTCAGCTGTGCCGGCTGCAAGTGGGTGTATGCCAGTGCCGGCATGCCCTTGTACTGCATGGCAAACTTCGACAGATTTTGCCAGAACATTGATCAGCTTCCGGCGGATGATTTTCAGAGCGTCCCGCATAATAATAATGTCTGTATTATCGCCAACATATCAGGATGTTGCTCCCAAGTGAATGATGCCCTTTGCGTGCGGACAAACCTGTCCATATGCATAAACGTGGGACATGACATCGTGACGAACGACCCGTTCCCGTGCTTCTGCAACATCATAATCAATGTTATAAACATTGTCTTCCAGTTCCTTTACCTGAGAAGGTGTAATCGGCAGACCGAGTTCCATTTCTGCCCGAGCCAGAGCGACCCAGAGCTTTCTCAAGTAGAAAATTTCTTGTCAGCAGAAAAAACGTGCTGCATTTCTTCGCTGGCATACCGTGTACAAAACGGACTTTCATAACTGGTTGTATTCCGCATGATTTTTAATTCCTCTCCTTTTGATAATCCTTGAATGGATGAACGTGTACTTTCTATTATAGCGGAATTTCCTGTATTCGTCAACCTTTTTTTTGACATAAACGCCGCCGGCTGCTGCATATGCTGATAACAAAATGTTATTTCAACAGACAGGAGGCGTTCCATGATGCAGGGATTAACCCAACAGGAGGCAAAAACCGTCTGCGACAGGACGGGAAAAACGAACTCGCAGAAGCCCCCAAATCCAAACCCGTCCGGATGTTCCTCGGCCAATTTCGAGATGTCATGGTTATGATTTTGCTGGCAGCAACCATGGTTTCTGTTTTGCTGGGCGAATGGACGGATGCCATCACCATTATTTTAATTGTTCTGCTGAATGCAATTTTAGGGTTCATTCAGGAATTTCGGACAGAACGCACCCTCGAAACACTCCGGCAGATGACTGCCCCCACCGCTGCTGTCTGCCGAGATGGAACGTGGCAGACCATTTCCGCTGCGGAACTGGTACGGGTGACCTCATCCGGCTGGAAGCCGGCGACCGTGTTCCGGCAGATGCTGCCCTCGTGACTGCCAGCGGCATTGCTGCCAATGAATCCATTTTAACAGGCGAATCGGCTGCCGTTTCCAAAACTGCTGGAGCAGAAACCGACACGGACAACGCCCTCCACAAGAAAAATGTCGTCTATGCGGGAACTGCCATTCTGCGAGGTTCTGCCACTGCCTGCGTCATTGCAACGGGCACAAAAACGCAAATGGGACAGATTTCCGACTTGCTGCACGATGTCACAGTTTCTCAAACGCCGCTGCAAAAACGTCTTGCCGGACTGGGAAAAGTCGTCGCATTGCTCTGCATTGTCGTGTGTATTCTGGTCTTTTTTCGCAGGGGTTTTCCGAGGAGAACCGATTTTTGATATGCTGATGACGGCATCACCATTGCCATTGCTGCCATTCCGGAAGGCTTACCGGCAACCGTTACCATTGCCCTTGCACTGGCAGTCAGCCGCATGATGAAACATCAGGCTCTCGTCAACCGTCTACACAGTGTCGAAACGCTGGGCTGTGCTGGAATTCTCTGTGCGGATAAAACAGGGACGATTACAGAGAATGACATGACCGTCACAGACTTGGTGATTAGTACTGCACATTTCTCCGTTGACCAGTGCATTCGCCAACAGGGGACGGCAGTTTCTCCTGAACAGCATCCGGCTTTTTACAAACTTTACTGAATGCTGTATGCTCTGCACCACGGCAGAACATACCCCCGGACAAAATCAATCGGCGACCCGACAGAAACCGCCCTGCTAATCGCAGCGGAAAAAGGCTGGTTTCTCTCGGGAACGCTGCAAGCAACGCTATCCCTCCACCATATAGAGCCTTTCGACAGCGAAACCAAAAAGATGGAAGTCACGGTTTCCTACAACGGCACAGAACGGCAATATCTCAAGGGGAGCAGCAGACCGTGTGTTGCCACTCTGCACGCAATTGCTGCATGGAACAACGGTCACCACGCTGACCGAATCGTTTCGGGAAGAAGTCCGCTCTGCCGTGCAGACCTTGTCAGAACGTGCTCTGCGAGTATTGGCGTTTGCCTATCGGGAATCAGATGGCGACTGGATTTTTCTGGGGTTGAGCGGTATGTTAGACCCTCCTCGAGAATCGGCAAAACAAGCGATTCGCACCTGCGAACAGGCGAAAATTCAAACTGTAATGATTACTGGCGACCACAAAAAAACCGCCCTTGCGATTGCAGAACAAGCAGGGCTATTGCATGGAAAAAAAAGGCGATGACAGGGCAGGAACTGGATACTTTGAGCGATGAACAGCTTGCCGCTTGTATCCAGGAATATGCAGTCTTTGCAAGAGTCAATCCTGCTCATAAGCTGCGGTTGGTACGTGCCTATCAGAAAACGGGTGCGATTGTTGCAATGACGGGGATGGTGTAAACGATGCCCCAGCCCTAAAGAGGCAGATGTTGGCGTTGCCATGGGAAAATCCGGCACAGAAGTGGCAAAACAGGCGGCAGATGTGATTCTATTGGATGACAACCTATCGACTTTGGTTTATGCGGTGGAGCAGGGACGCTGTATTTATGCCAACATCCGAAAATTTGTCCGCTATCTGCTCTCCTGCAACATCGGGGAAGTGATTACAATGCTGCTGGGGATTCTCATGGGCATGCCTGTGATTCTGCTGCCCACGCAATTGCTGCTGGTGAATCTGGTCACGGATGGGCTGCCAGCGATTGCTCTTGGCATGGAACAGCCCGAACCGGATGCCATGCGGCAGCCACCACGAAAACCAGAAGAGCCGTTCTTCTCCGGCGGTCTGTTACAGCGAATTGTCTTTCGAGGGCTGTTAATTGGAGTCTGCACGCTGGGAGCGTTCTCCATGGCACTGCGACTCGGCGGAACGCTGGAGGCTGCCCGTACCACTGCTTTGTGTACGCTGATTCTCTCGCAGCTGATTCACGTTTTTTGAGTGCAAATCAGAAACAAAATCCCTGTTTCATCTGCCACTCTGGAACAACTGGAAGCTGCTGGCTGCGGTTGCGGTTTCCGCCGGTATCTTATTTGCAGCGGTGGAAAGTTCGGCTCTACAGATGATTTTCACGACTGTTCCGCTGTCGCTGCCACTTTGGATTGTTGTTGCAGTTTCTTCGTGTGCGATTCCGATTTGCTCGGCAATTCTGTTTCAAATCACCGCAAAGAAAAAGGGGAGGACAATAAAAAACAGCCCCTTTCTTTCAAAAAGGACTGTTTTTCCCTCAATTTATGATAAACTATATCATAAGCCTGTTATTCTGCTCCTTCAGTCGGCAGCAGTGCAAATTCTTCCGGTAACGGTGATTCCACTGGTTCTCCGGACTCTGTATTTGTCTGTTTCGATGAAGTGCCAATGACATCCGCCCAGCTTGGCTGCATACCAGAAGCAGTCTTTGCATAATACGTCAAAACTGCAACGGCATCTTCTACAGAAATCACTCCATCGCCGTTAATGTCAGCAGTTGTTGCCAAATCATTGATGTGAGCAATCTCAGAGAAGAATGTGGTATATCCGGCAGCCCGTTTTGCATAATACGTCAAAATCTGCACACAGCATCGTCTACACTAACGATAGAATCCCCGTCTACATCGCCCATTTCATAGGGGTCAGGCAAGGTGGTGGTTGTAGTGATAACCGTGGTTGTCATCGGTTCGGTAGTTGCTGTTGTCAAATCGGTGGTTTCTGTTTCGATTGGTATCGTCGTTTCTGCTGTGGTCTTTGGAACAGAAATGGTAATGGTCAACTTATAGAATTTCTGGTTGACCAACGCTCAACAATGACATCTCCCTCGGAAACTGCTGTCAATACGCCATCTTGGTCAATCGTTGCAATGCTGTCATCCGTCGAAAATCCACTGAGGCACTTCACCCTTTTCCCTAAGTAATACAGTTGCAGTGTTGCACCGATTTGGTGAATCTCCTTGATGTTTTTCTGTGTAACGACTCTTCCCTCACCCTCTAGGGTTGTTCCAGTGACGGGCTGTTCCAGAGAGGTAATTATTGTGGTCTGCGTAGTTCTCGCAGAAGTTGTGGTGTTGGAAGGCTTCGTTGTGCCTGTCGTGGTCTTTTTTGTGGTAGTAGTAGTTGCAGTTGCTTTGGTCGTTTCTGTTGTCTGGGAGCGGTGTTGCTGCCAGAACAACAGCGGATAACTGCCTGTAATACCGGAATAAGCTGCTCCGAGTTTTTGTGCAAAGGTTGCTTTCTGCATCTCCGATTGCTTCATTGCCGTGCAAAATTTCTCGGTCAATTGGCTGCGTATCCGTCACACCGGATTGATAATAGCACGCTGTACAATTAGCATTGCTGTCCCCAACAACACCACCTATTTTTCATCTCCAGACACCGTTCCAATATTAAAGCAAGTTTCAATCGAACCACATTCAAATGCTCCAACCACGCCGCCAGCTATGGTATTTCCTTTAATCGCTCCGGTGTTGTAACAGCTCTGCACGATGCCGCCACTCTCTTGTCCAACGACACCGCCAGCAAATTGCAGCGAAGAAATTCTTCCTGTACTGCAACTTTCTGATACGGTTGCATGGACGCTCTGCCCTGTAATTCCGCCGGCAGCTTCCTGCCCGGAAATAAATGCTTCGTTGCTGCAGCGGGAAACCATTCCGTTAAAGTTCACGCCGCAGATACCGCCAGCCATGTAATACCAAGAAGAGATCACGGCTCGATTTTCGCAATTTTCAATTGTGCCCTTTATAATTATAGCCGCAAATACCGCCAGCAAAGGTATCATAACTGCTCAAATAACTTTTTTCAATCGTCAGATTTTTTACCGTTGCTGTTCGGTAAAGTCCGGCAAACAAACCTGTTTCTCCGTAATTCTGAGCATACAAGCCCGAAATTGTATGTCCATTGCCGTCAAATATTCCATGAAACAAAGATTGATTGACAATCCCAATCGGAATCAAGTATTAGACGGCTGTGCTTCGGCGGTTTCCCATTTCTCCCAATTGGTCAGCGGATTCATCTGTAAATCTGCCTCTAATGTAATGGTTACGCCCTCAAAGTTGGTTGTTCCATCGTTCACTAATTTTGCCAGTCCAGCCAATTCCTCCGGATTTGAGATAGAAAGCTGTGTTTCGCCTGCCTGATACCAACTGGTATCCACAGTTCCGTTCAAGCTGCTGAAAAAACGGAAACATTTACAGGCAGACAAGCGATTGTCAGCAATCCCGTGACAAAAAAAAAGAAATCGCTTTCCGACAAGTGTTCTTTCTTAATTTTTCCATAATTTCCACTCTTTTTCTATTTTTTAAGTACCATCGAATTTTTTACTTTCTCTCTGTTTATTATACGCATTTTTCTATGGAATGTCAATGTTTTGCGGACAGAACCGACATTTTCAACAAAAGCAAGATTCTTTCACAAACGTAAGTTGAAAAAGATTCCCAGAAAAACTTGTATTTCTTTCCATTTTATTTTCCTTTTTTATGGTAAATATAAGCTGTATCTTTCCGATTTTTACAGTAAAATCACCTGTTTTTCCTATTTTTATGAATTTTTACCAAAAATAGAAAGTGTTTGTGGTGACAAATTCATGATAGTTGCTTACTTTTCAACAATTCACTGTTCTCTATTTACATCTGACTTTTCCACATTGGAAGCGTTCTCTTGTTCGTAATTTTTCTTTCAAAAATAGATAAAAAAGTGGAAAGCTGCTTAAAAAGCACTTTACGCTATCCGATATTTATTCAAATTCTTTTTTCAGAGATTATCCCAATCCGGAACATATCCGACGGACTTCTTTGCATAGTAGGTCAAAATCGAAACGGCATCTTGCACGGAAATGATGCCGTCTTTATCAATATCGCCTCTTTGAATCTGCTGAAATTGAACATCCGTTTCGGCTCTAATCCTACGGATTTCTTTGCATAATAAGTCAACACCAATACAGCATCCTGCACCGAAACTGCACCATCTCCGTCCGGATCACCACGTTCCAGCTGTACCACTGGAGCATCTGCTTCCGTTGTGATTTGCTGTACCGTAATAGAAATTCCGGTATCTGCTGCAACATCCGTATCGGTATAAGCAGCAAGCGGAATGTTTGTTTCCAGCATCAAATAGGGAAATCTCTGCAACTGTATGCGGCAGCAGCGTTTTCACCTGATATGTTCCGTCCCGTGTAACATGTACTACGCCGGGGGTTGCTGTGTCTTCATCCGTTCCAAAAATGTAAGGTCTTCCGCAGCACCCAGCAGAGAAACCACATAGGGTTCTGACAATCTACCCAATCCGGAAATCGTAAATGTTACATTCAAATAATCAGAAGCTGGACTCGGCTGCAAGTCCGTACAGTTGGAATTGCCCTGCTCATTCCGCAAATTCAGCCGTAAATAAAGCCCATTTGTAGTAAAGCTGTCCGGTGACTGCGTATAGGGCAATGCGGTTGCGGTTGCAGATACAGGCAGGGACAAGCTGCAAATAGTCAGGCAAAACGTGAGCAGAACTGCAAAATCCGAGAATGATGCATGGAATACAAATCCTTTCTATCATAAAGTACAATCTTCTGCTATTATACAAATTCTGTCGATTTTTGTCAATGTATCAGGGATGTTTTAAATAGATTTTTTGTTCTGGAGAAACCGTCTGCGTACGGTTTGGCAAGGCTGGGGCACATCCCCAGCTTGCCTGGGAAATCGCAATTGCCCCTGAAACCTTGTGTCTGATTACAACCTTTTTATTTCTAAAGGCAATTGCGGTTTCTGCGATTCTCTCTTAGATTTCAATGCTATCGAATCAATACGTCCGTTAAGGAGGGCAGCTTGCCCTCCTTAACAATCTACCTCGCCGAGCTGAGCCAGCTCGACCGCAGTTCGCCTGCGGCGAAAGAGTTTTACAACGTCCTGCTCTAAAATGAAAAACTCCCCTGCCTGTTCCTTTTAACAAGCAGCGGAGTTTTAAAAATCAATGAATCGCTTATGCTTCCATCAATTCACAAATCAAATTCGAGAATGCAACTGGGTCTGCAATCGGCATGCCCTCAATCAACAATGCCTGATTATACAGCAGCTGACTATACTTGCCCAGCGTTTCATCATCCAATGTTTTCAGCTTCTGATAAATCGGATGCTCCGGATTCAGTTCCAGAACGGTCTGTGCCTGTACCGGCTGGTCAACGCCCGGCATTGCATTCAGAGTCTTTGCCATTTCCATGGACAAATCCCCTTTGTTGCTCAGGCAAACCGGATGCGATTTCAGTCTACCGGACAGCTTTACCTTTGCAACCTTGCCATCCAATGCTTTCTGCATGGTTTCCAGCATATCTTTGCTTTCGGTTTCTTTCTGTTCGAGTTCCTTCTTTTCTTCTTCACTCTCCAGATTCAAATCATTTGCAGAAACAGACTTGAATTCCTTGTCCTTATACTTCATCAGCATTCTAATTGCAAATTCATCTACACTATCGGTAAAGTACAGGATTTCATAGCCCTTATCTTTCACCAGTTCGGTCTGCGGCAGAGCCTCAATTCTGGCAATGCTTTCGCCGCATGCATAATAAATGCAAGTCTGGTCTTCCGGCATCCGGTCAACATATTCTGCCAGACTGGTCAGCTTCTGATCCTAGAGGAGGTAAACAGCAGCAAGTCTTGCAGCATATCCTTATGCATACCATAGTCAGAATAAACACCATATTTCAGCTGCAAGCCAAATGCCTGATAGAACTTTTTCATACTGTTCCCGTTCGTTCTTCATCATCCGGCTGAGTTCATTCTTAATGGTTCGTTCTACACTCTTTGCAATCAACCGCATCTGGGCATCATGCTGGAGCATTTCACGAGAAATGTTCAGGGAAACATCTTCGAGTCTACCAGACCCTTTACAAAGCTGAAGTAATCCGGCAGCAAGTCTTCGCAGCGTTCCATAATCAAAACGCCGTTTGCATACAGCTGCAAGCCCTTTTCATATTCTTTCGAATAGTAGTTGAACGGTGCTCGTTCCGGAATATACAACAATGCATCATAAGTAACTGTTCCTTCGTTGTGTACCAAAGCGTGATGCAGTGGGTTGCTGTAATCGTTGAACTTGTCCTTATAGAAGTTGTTGTAATCGTCATCCGTCAGTTCGTTCTTGTTCTTCTTCCAGAGCGGTGTCATGCTGTTCAGTGTCACCAGTTCTGTATATTCTTCGTACTCGTCCGAATCTTCCTTCTTCCGAGACTTGGTCATTTCCATGCGAATTGGGAAACGAATGTAATCGCTATACCGCTTTACCAAAGACTGAATCCGGTACTGGTCGAGGTAATCGCTGTACTTTTTCTGCTCCCTCTTCCTTGTCTTCTTCATCCGGCAGGAGTTCCAGTGTGATTTCTGTACCAACAGTGTCCTTGTCACATTCATCAATGGTATAGCCGTCCGTTCCCTCAGACTGCCATACATATGCTTTCTCTGCACCAAATGCCTTGGACTTTACAGTCACCCGACTAGCAACCATAAAGGCAGAATAGAAACCAACACCGAATTGACCGATAATCTGGTGGTCATCTTCCATCTGGTTTTCGCTCTTGAACTGCAAAGAACCGCTGTTTGCAATTGTGCCGAGGTGTTCTTCCAGTTCTTCCTTGGTCATACCGATCCCATTATCTTTAATGGTCAGAGTACGGTTTTCTTTATCTGGAATAATTTCAATGGCAAAAAATCCGATTTCGTCATATTGACGCTATCATCCGTCAATGAACGGAAATACAACTTGTCAATTGCATCGCTTGCATTAGAAATCAATTCCCGCAGGAAAAATTTCCTTGTGGGTATAAATCGAATGAATCATCAAATCTAAGAGCCGCTTGGACTCTGCTTTAAACTGTTTCTGTTCCATATCCAATCCCGACTGCGTTACCGCAGCCGCTCCTTCTGAAATTAGCACTCTTTTCCATTTGAGTGCTAACACTATTATAGCACTTGTGCTAAATTCGTCAAGGCGTTGATTCGATTATTTACAGTTTGTTTACATTTAGAGATTTTTGTTGGTGTTTCTTTCTGCTCTTTTTGCAAATACTATGGATATATCCGAAATCAAAACCAATCCGAAACTTTCACCCAGACAGAAAAAAACCGCTGCCCGAATCCATCTCCGAACAGCAGTCATTCATCTATTTCTATTTTTTTATTTCAGCAAAAAAACTTTCATTGCCCGTTTTCCAATGGCTTTTGTTTCAACGAGATTCAAACCACCATTGACAACGCCTCCGGCAACGGGTACAACCTTTACCAGATTGATAACACCCTTTGCCCGAACTTTTGTCAGAAACCGAAAGCCCAGCTTCTGATTGATTTTCGTCAGAACCGTTCCCGGCAGTTTTTTAACAACTGCAAAGAAGCTCGGTTTGCCGTCTTTACCCCAACCTGTTTCAACAGATTTCCGACTTCGACTTTCAACAAAGTTGCAAACACCATGGATTTCACAAACATCATCCTGCAACGAATAACCGCCCATGACTGCAATGGCTGCAATCATGCGAATCTGCACGTACATGGAAGAGCCAATATCAGCGGTAATAGTTGCCGGCAGCGTAATCAATCCGCCCAATCCGGTCAAAAATCCAGTTGTTGTGCACTTGGTAACCTGCATCCGAATTAACTGCTCAGCTGCCTGTTCTTTCTTTCCGCCACAGTTCGATAAGTATTCCTGTGCCAGTGCCTCCACAGACTTTGAACCCGGAATGCCCTTTAATGCACCATCATATAACTTCCCCAGCAACTTCCAGCCCTTTTCACCCTCTTGAACCTCTTTGCCTTTCTCAGCGTTTAAATCTATGATTTGTGTTGTTTCTGTTCCCATACATACCGCCCCTTTTTCAATCATTCGGCAAGTTTTTTCTCATTTGATTATAACAAAATTATTTTTCTTGTCAAGATTTTGCGAATTTCCGCCCCTGCAAAAAATTCTATATGAAAATCAGATTTCAACTTTTTATGCTGTTTACATTTGAAAAATTGTCCGATACGCTATTTCATGATTGCGAGGTGATGAAATGAATCTGGATTACAAGCAAATCGGAAAAAATCTTGCAAAGGCGGAGAAAGGAACTGCGACTGAAACAATATGAAGTCTGTGAGCGTGCCGGTATCAACGATAAGTATCTCTCCTGTATCGAAACCGCCCGTTCGATTCCCAGTCTGGAAGTGTTCCTGCGGCTCTGCGAAGCCCTCGAAACCACTCCTGACCATATTCTGTTGGGCTCTGTCTGCGAAACAGACCCCACACAATCGGAAGCAGTTCTATTGGAAAAGTTTCGTTCGCTTTCTCCAAAAGGTCAGCACCTTTCCCTTGCATTCATGAATTGGATTGCCGATGAACTCGACTGTTTCTAATTCACCTTTCCATTATATCCATGCTTGCAGACAGGCGGTTGTCTGTTTAAAAACATTTACAAATTTCATGCAAGTTCCCCGTTTCTGTTGTTCGATAGAAACGGGGAACTTGTTTTTTCGAGCTGCAAGAAATGCATTTCATCCGGAAAATTCCTGTTCAATTTCGACAAAATTTTGATTTTATTTTCAATGTTTCGTTTATAATCCAATCATCTTATTTCTAATGTTATAAACTTTCTTGAAAAATTATTGAATTTGCAGCCAAATCCCTTGCCATCTGCGAAATTCTGTGCTACAATGTTTTCATACCATTCCGGTTTCCATGGTCACTGAAATCGTTTCCGTACGACTTCACAAATTCCCAGTGCCGGAATGCAGACCAAAAACCAAAGGACAGAAAAAACGGCAGACAAATCTGCCCATATATTCCATGGCATTTCTCGATAACTCCAGACATGCCACTGCAAGACCAGATTATCCAACACACCAACCACCATTTCTAATGCGGTAATGATAAACGCCCCCGACAACGCCTGCAACAACAGCGTATGCCGTGGAGCTGTGCCATGCAGCCGATACAGCAGCATGCCCACGATTCCGCCCAGCAGCGTCATCGTCCAGTGGGTATATCCTCTTGCAGCAATCTCCAACAAACTATAGATAAAACAACCCAGCAAAAACATGATTCCATATTCATAGGCATGGATTTTCTGCGGTGCAGTCATCGCTGTTCCAGCCTCCTTTCCATGATTTTTCTGGATTTTCACCACATCCTGTCCTTTAGTATTTACCATCCAACCTTATGGTATACGACATAGAAAGAAAGGAATTTTATCCATGAGAAGAAGTGGCATTTTAATGCACATCTCCAGCCTGCCCTCTCGCTATGGCATCGGCAAACTGGGTGCATCCGCTTATCAATTTGCGGACTTTCTGAAAAAAAAAGCGGTGTTTCTGTCTGGCAGATTCTTCCGCTCTCTCCGACTAGCTACGGCGATTCTCCGTACCAGTCTTTTTTCCGCTTATGCCGGAAATCCATATTTCATCGACTTTGAACAGCTGGAAGAACAAGGTCTGCTCGAACACACCGATTATGCAGATGCCAACTGGGGCAGCCCAAACAAAGTTGACTACGAACGCCTCTATCAGATGTGCTTTCCGATTCTGAAAAAAGGCATTTCAGGCATTTGACTGCACAAATCTGGATTATGTTGCATTCTGTGAAAAGCATCGGGCTTGGCTGCCAGATTATGCCCTGTTTATGGCTCTGAAATTTGCCCATAATGGAAAGGCATGGACAGAATGGGAACCGAACTGGCAATGCGGGATGCAGAATCCCTGCAAAAGGCTCGCTCGAAATATGTCGAAGACGTGCAGTTCTTCCAGGTCATTCAGTACTGGTTCTATTCGCAGTGGGATAAGCTGAAAACGTACTGCAACAATAATGGCATCTCCTCATCGGTGATATGCCGATCTATGTTTCCTATGACAGCGTAGAAGTCTGGTCACAGCCGGAACTGTTTGAACTCGACCGACAGCACCGCCCGATTGCTGTTGCAGGCTGTCCGCCGGATTACTTCTCGGCAACAGGTCAGCTTTGGGGCAATCCTCTCTATGATTGGGATTACCACAAGAAAACCGGATATGCATGGTGGATTCAGCGGCTGGCGTTTGCTACCTCCATCTATGACACCGTTCGGATTGACCACTTCCGTGGATTTGAAAGCTATTACAGCATTCCTTACGGCAACCCAACTGCCGAAATCGGCGAATGGAGAAAGGTCCAAATACTGCCCTGTTTAAAAAAGCTGCACAAGCTGCATTGGGCGACCTCTATCATTGCAGAAGACCTCGGCTTTATCACGCCGGAAGTGCAAAATGCTGGATGCCTGCGGCTATCCGGGCATGAAAGTTACCCAGTTCGCATTCAGCGATGGGGCAAAAACACTTACCTGCCGCAGAACTACAAGACAACAAACTGCGTTGCCTATACCGGCACGCACGATAATATGACGCTGAATGGTTGGGTTTATGGGGCAAGCGACAAGGAAATCAGCTTCGCAAAACGCTATTTACGGGTCAGAGATCGCAAGGACTTGCCAGAATCCATGCTCCGCATCACTTGGGGCAGCATCGCAGACCTTGCCATTGGTCAGGTGCAGGATTTCCTGCAAGAACCGGCAAACGCTCGGATGAATACGCCGTCAACTGCGTTCGGCAACTGGCAGTATCGCACCACCGCCAAGCAGTTCAACCACAAGCTTTCCAAGAAAATTTATCAGTTAAACGCATTGTATAACCGTCTGCCGGAAGAAGAAGATTCCGCAGCCGAAACCAATACCAAAGAAATCGAACTGGAGGACTGAACCCCATGCAGAAAGATCAACTGAAAGAACAACTGACACAGGCACTCGCTGGCATTGCTCCGAAGGATGCCACCCCACAGCAGCTGCATCAGGCAATCGGTGATGTCGTGATGCACAACATCGCTGAAAACTGGAACAAGAGCACACAGGCTCATGAAACCAATCGCCATGCTTGCTATTTTTCCATGGAATTTCTGGTTGGACGGGCAGTCTTTAACAACCTGCTCTGTCTGGGCTGCTACAAAGAAGTGGAAACCGCTTTGCAGGAAATGGGGGCTTCGCTCGCTTCTCTCGAAGAAATCGAAGACGCTGCCCTCGGTAACGGCGGTCTGGGACGGCTGGCTGCCTGCTTCCTCGACAGTGCTGCAACCCTGAATCTGCCATTGGATGGCTATGGCATTCGCTACAAGTACGGTCTGTTCAAGCAGTCGATTGTAGACGGCTTCCAGAAGGAAGAACCGGACAACTGATGCAGTACGGCGATGCATGGTCTGTTCGCTGCGAAAAGGATGCTGTTCTGGTACACTTCAACGGTCAGACGGTCAAGGCTGTTCCGTATGATATGCCAGTAATCGGCTGCAAGACCAAGCACATTGGCACACTGCGGCTCTGGCAGGCTGAACCCGTTCAGACCTTTGACTTCGACCTGTTCAACCAGCAGAAATACCTCGAAGCTGCTGCGGAAACCGTTTATGCAGAAGATATTTCTCGGGTTCTATATCCAAACGATGATACTTGGGACGGCAAGAAACTGCGGTTAAAGCAGCAGTATTTCTTCTGTGCCGCTTCCCTGTCTGATATTCTGAAAAAGCACAAGGCAACCTATGGCACACTGGACAATCTGGCTGATAAACTGGCAATTCAGCTGAACGACACCCATCCAGTTATCTCCATTCCGGAATTGATTCGCCTGCTGATGCTGGACGACAGCAAGCGGACATTTGCTGATGCATTCGCCATTGCTCAGAAGGTTTTCCGCTACACAAACCACACGGTTATGCCGGAAGCCCTCGAAAAGTGGGATTGCCATCTGGTGGAAGAACTGCTGCCGGAACTCTATCCGATTATTGTACAAATCAACGAAGCCATGCTGACCGAACTCTATCAGAAAAATGTTCCGCTGGAACAGATTGCAAAAGATGAAGATTATTCAGAACGGCATGGTGCACATGGCACATCTGGCAGTTTATGCATCTTCTTACACCAACGGTGTTGCTGCCATCCACACCCAGATTCTGAAAGATACCGTTCTGGCAGACTGGTACAAGGTATGGCCGGAACGCTTACTGAACGAAACCAACGGTATTACCCAGCGGCGTTGGCTGGCACTCTGCAACCAGGAACTGTCTGGACTGCTCACCGAACTGGCTGGCTCTGATGGTTGGATGACTGACCTCAAGCAGCTGAAAACGCTGGAAACAAAAGGGCACTCCGGATGTTCTGGAACGGTTCTGCTCCATCAAGCAGACCAAAAAGCAGCAGCTGGCGGGTTTCATCGCTGCAAAGGAAGGCATTACCATCGACCCGAACAGCATCTTTGATATTCAGATTAAGCGGTTACACGAATACAAACGGCAGCTGCTGAATGCATTCTCCATTCTGTATCTCTATGAGGGGGGCATCAAGGACGGCAGCATTCAGAACTTTACCCCCAACTACATTCCTGTTCGGTGCAAAGTCTGCTCCGGGCTATCGCCGTGCAAAGGCAATCATCAAGTTCATCAATGAAGTTGGCAAGCTGATTGCCAATGACCCAGACGTGAACCAGCTGATTAAAGTGGTATTCGTTTCCAACTACAATGTATCTTATGCAGAAAAGCTGGTAGCTGCGGCTGATGTTTCTGAACAGATTTCTACTGCTGGTACAGAAGCCTCCGGTACTGGTAACATGAAGCTGATGCTGAATGGTGCAGTAACGCTGGGCACTTATGACGGTGCAAAATGTCGAAATCGTAGAAGAAGCTGGCGAGGATTGCAACTATATCTTCGGTGCAAAGGTCGAAGAACTGGAAACCATTCTCCCGCAGTACGACAGCCGTAAGATTTTCTCTGAAAATCCGAAGATTCGCCGTGTTGTAGAACGTCTGATTGACGGCACACTTTCTGACGGCGGCAGCGGCGACTTCCGAGAACTGTATTATGCTCTGCTAGATGGTGCAAGCTGGCACGCCCAGACCATTATTACTTGCTGGGCGATTTGGAAAGCTATGTGGCTGCAAAGCTGCGGTGCAATCAGGATTACCAGAACCGCATGGATTTCGCTGCAAAGCAGTGGAAGAATATTTGCAATGCAGGCAAGTTCAGCTCTGACAGAACGATTGCTGGCTATGCAAAGGATATCTGGCAGATTGACCCAGTTACTCTCTAAGCCACGAATTGTTTTGAAACGATACAAACGGGAATGCTTCTCACAGCGTTCCCGTTTTTCTTTTTGAGATATGTTAAAATTACACAAAATTATTCGTTAAATTTTCAAAAATATTGATATTATTAAAAAGATTCCAGCGGAAATTTCTGCTATAATGAATACAGAACAACAACCAAAACGGTTTCAACCGTTCAATCAATTACAGGAGGATGATTCACAATGAAATTGACAACGACTCGTTCGATTGCTGCATTTGTTGCAGCTCTGCTGCTGTCTATTACTTGCCTGACCATTAGCAGTCTGGCTCTGACTGCAACGCAGACAGATGCACCAATGACAGCAAGCATCCAAGAAGACGAAACGCCCCTGTAAAACCAAGGAGGTTGATGGTTATGAAAAAGCAAGTTCTTGCAGCGAGTGCTGCATTATTCTTATCCGCTATTTGTCTGGGGACAATGCGTGCCGTTCCAGCAAAGGCAGCTGCACAGGAAACCGCAGCGGTTGCGATTGGCGGTACTGCTATTGTATACCAAAATCAAGTTCCAGAACTGCCGTCTTACACAGACCCTGTGATGGAAACAACCATTGACGAAGAGGAAACTCCGCTGTAAAGATCTCATTTCTGTTCATAAAAAAGAGCACCTTTCTGAAAAACGAAAGGTGCTCTTTTTTTGATATCTGTTCTTTATTCTTCCGGCAAGGTATCATGCCAGCCAATTTCTCCATCGGATTCATAGAGATATTGCCCCGTGTCGCTGTCCTGTACATAATATCCGTCTGGAATGCCCTCCTGATAGGTTTCTTCCAATGCAGTGCAGAACAACTCCACTCGCCGCAGCGTGGTAGCCTGTTCCAGTTCGCACGCTGCATTCACTTGAGCGAAAATCTCCGCAATGCGGTTGTAATCAGGGCATTGGTATAATATAGCTGTGCTGCCCCATAGGTTAGAAAAATAGTCAATAAAGAAGGGTGAAGATAATGAAAGCAGAAACAAGGTTTATACGGCAAATACAAAAGATGGCAAGTGATGTGGAATTTCAAAGCAAACACGTCAGAGATGGCGAAAAAGATTTCAAGCGGACAAGAAAACTTACGTTTTCAGATGTTATCATGTACACAATCGGGAATACAAGAAGTCCGCTTGAACTGGAGGCACAGCGTTTTTCAAAGTATCTCACAGCGGATGAAATCAGCGGTGCAGCTCTGTGTAAAGCCCGGCAGAAAATCAAGTATACCGCATTTGAGGAACTGTTTGAGCAAACAGCGGCATCTGCTCCCAAAGATAAGCGGTTTCACGGATATCATTTGTATGCAGTGGACGGGATGAAGGGAGAGTTGCCTAAAACTCCGGAATTATCCGCAAAATACTGCGAAACTGAAAAGTGTAAAACGCCGGTATTTCACGCAGTATCAACTTTTGATATTCTGAATGAGATATTCATACGTTCTAAATTTCATTTTGGAATTTCCGATGAAAGAGAACTTGCCGGCAAGATGATTGATGCTGTGGCACAAGATGTATATTACAAAGATGAGCCGCAAATATGGATATTTGACAGAGGATTTCCGTCTTTAAGCTTGATTCAGAAGCTGCTTGAACACCGGTTGTATTTTGTGATGCGGGTTTCTTCCAGCTTTCTGAAGGAAGTCAATGCGTTCCGCAAAAGCAAGTATGTCGACCGCGTGATTCATATTGAATATTCTGAGCACAGAGCGACTCAGAATCATGTGCATTCGGATGGAATCAGTCAATTTGATTTGCGGTGTGTTCGCGTTAAGCTGCCCAGTGGAGAGGATGAAATTCTGGTCACGAATCTTGATCGGAAGGATTTCCCTAAGCGTGACATCAAAGAGATTTATCGTCTTCGGTGGGGAATTGAAACGGGATTCAACTACTTGAAAAATGCCGTATTCGTGGAGGAATTTGTCTCAAAAACTGAAAACGGACTTGCACAAGACTATTTTGTGTCGCTTCTCGTTTACAATTTTGCAACTTGCATATGTGGCAGTATGTATCCGAATATCCCAAAAAAAGAAAATACAAGTACAAGATCAATCGAAGAACTGCCACCAGATTGATCTACCATAATCTGATGGATGTACTGTTCAAAAGCATTCCCTCTCTTTCGCGTGTCTTGAACGCACTCAAATCTGACATCATCAAACATCTTTCTCCCGTCCGTCCGAATCGCTCTTTTCCATGCAGCGAGCCGTTTCCGGAAACCACTGATCCCAGCAGATGCCAACGCCAATGCAGCCATAACGAGTATTCCAGACCCGAAAACCAGTATCCCCCGGCGTAAAATAAAACTTCTCCTGATAAAAATGGTCATCCGGAATATGCGTCTTTCGATAGCAACCCAGTACAGAACCATCTGCATCTAAAACTGCAACGCTGTTGAAGGTATTATTTCCGGCACGTTCGTAAAAACTAATCGGCAAAACCACTTGCAATTCCGCTGCAATTTTCTGAAACTGCTGTACCGCTGGATTTTCTAACAGCGGCGTTGCATACTGATAATAATCATACTGCCGCTCCTGACAAAAATACTGCCGCTCAAACAGCTCCGGCAATAAAATCACATTTGCTCCCTGTGCAGCTGCCTGCCGCACCAGCTGCTCTGCCCGTTCCAAATTATCTGTGACATCTCGACTGCAATGCATCTGCACAGCCGCTACTGTTACCATTCTCATGAAAAAACTCCTTTCGTTCAAAAAAAGCTGCCCACTTTTTTCAAAAAAGCAGGCAGCTGTTCCGGTTGTTCAATTCTTACAAGGCTTCCGTAAGGTGGAAACCGGTGTGGAAACTTTCTGAATATCTGCTCCCACCTGCCGCAGCTTTTCATCTAAACAAGAATACCCACGTTCAATGTGATAAATATCTTCAATCTCTGTAATGCCCTTTGCTGCCAGACCGGCAATGATCAACGCTGCACCTGCTCGCAAATCGCATGCCTTTACCGGTGCACCTGTCAGCTTTCCAGTCCCTTCGACAACGGCAACTTTCCCATCTACAGAAATATCTGCACCCATCCGGCGGAGTTCATCCACATAGCGGAATCGCTGTTCCCCAGACCCCTTCTGTAATAATGCTTGTCCCTCTGCCAAAGTCAGCAGCGTGGTAATTTGCGGCTGCATATCGGTCGGGAATCCCGGATGCGGCATCGTCTTGACGTTGGTGCGTACCAACGGACCATCGACCCAAACCCGTACGCTATCGTCAAATTCCTCGATGTTCACGCCGATTTTCCGCAGCTTCATGGTGATCGGTTCAAGGTGCTTCGGAATTACGTTCTTCACCAGCACATCGCCATGTGTTGCCGCAGCGGCAATCATAAATGTTCCGGCTTCAATCTGGTCTGGAATTACAGAATAGGTCGTTCCGTGGAGATACTGCACACCACGAACCTTGATGACATCCGTTCCTGCTCCCATAATATCTGCACCCATGGAATTCAGGAAGTTGGCAAGGTCTACAATATGCGGTTCTTTTTGCTGCATTTTCAATGACGGTCAAGCCCTCTGCCCGAACGGCTGCCAGCATGGCATTCATGGTTGCACCAACTGAAACCACATCTAAGTAAATCTGATTTCCGGTCAGCTTGTCTGCCGTCAAATCCACCATGCCATGTTGAATGTCACACTTTGCACCCAGTGCAGAAAAAAAGCTTTCAGGTGCTGGTCAATCGGGCGGTCACCAACGGACATCCACCTGGCATTGAAACTCTGGCTCTGCCGAACTTACCCAGCAATGCACCCAAGAAATAATAGGAAGCCCGCATTCTTCTGGCACTTTCATACGGCACACAGAAATTCTTCAGACCAACGGTCGAAATCCGAACGGTTGTCCGATTGATATAATCCACCTGTGCACCCATCTCATATAGAATCCGCAGGCTGATGGAAACATCGCTGATTTCCGGGACATTTTCCAAGATACAAGGTTCATCACACAATAAAACGGCTGGAATCAATGCAACTGCTGCATTCTTCGCCCCGCTGACTTCGATTTCACCGGACAGCCGATGTCCGCCATGAATTACAAATTTATCCACTTTATTCTCTCCTTTTTGCATCTGATACGGCTTTCTGACTCTTTCTTTTTTTGCAGCCGCAAGCGACCTGCAAGTGCCTGAATGTGCTACGCTGCATCGTCCGAAGTCTCCGATGGTTCGGTAGCACTGGAGGCATACCAGTGCAGTTCACTGCCGTCATACGGTTCTACGGTCACGGAATCCATGATGATAGACGTATACGGTTTATTGTTACTGTCTGTTTCCTGTTCTGAAATGGTGATGGCAACATCCAAACCGTCTACCACCTGTCCGAATACGGTATACTTCCCGTCCAGCCACGGAGCACCGCCGATGGTGGTATAGAGTTCTTTTTGTTCTTTCGTATAAGAGCCATCGCCGTGTTCTTCATACTGTTTCAGCGTGTCCATCGAAACAGCACCGCCGGTTACAATATAGAACTGGCTGCCGTCTGTATCCGTTCCGCCGCTGTTGGCGTATGCAACTGCTCCTCGGACATGAATCAGGGAATCATCTACGCCGCCATCAAACTTGCCGCCCCAGATGCTTTCTCCACCCGTTCCATCGCCTTTCGGGTCGCCGCCTTGAATCATAAAATTTTCAATCACCCGGTGAAATGGCAGACCATCATAATAGCCGTCCTTTGCATGCGTCACAAAATTCGCACGCCTTTGGCAGCAAATCAGAAAATACTTTGATTTTAATCGTGCCATAGTCTTTCACATGGATGACAACCAATTCCTCGCCTTGTTCCGGGGCGGTAAAATTCTTGACCGCAGTTTCCTGCTGGCTGCCGCATCCCGTCAATCCCTCCAAAAAGTAACACACTGCTCAACAGCAATGCTGGGATTTGTTTCATACTCTCACCTCTGTTATCCGGATTGGTTCGCCGGTTACACATAGTTTACATAAGAACACCCTTTATTATACACGATTTTTCAGGGCTTGTAAAGTATCCCTACAGGATTTTTCCACGAATTTGTGATGTTTGACGGAAACAGAAAGTGTTCTGCTTTTTCTTTTGTCACAGCACCGTGCAAAAAACGAAATGTTTTTCTCTGAATTCGTATATTTTTCACAAAACAGGTAATTTTAGAAAATCGACCAGATGTTTCACACATCAGGAAATGCTGTTTTCCGGTACATAGGCATCCTGCTCCGTTCGCCCCAAGTGGTGAGGGTAATCGTTTCAATCTGAATCGGTGCATCGGATTTTTTGCAGTGGAAACCGTTGTTGCGGTTGTGCCGTTTTCTGATGGCGTTGCTGCTCCGGTGATGGTGTCAATTACAGAAAAAGCTCTCTTTCCGTATGCCTGTGCAAAAATGGTCATCTGCTGGGCATAATTCGAATACCGCCCCAGCTCAAGAAAGTATCCGTCACCGCAGCTGCACTTTCATCGGTATCTTCCATTTCGGTTTTGGTTTCTTCATCAAATTCAATGGTATTGCAGACCAAAAACCGTGTTCCGCAGTAAGAAACATCGTTACCGAATAGCATCTTGAAAAAGTTATTGTCTTTCTCGGTCACCGGTGCACAAAATGCCCCCCGAAACGGCCACAAATCCGCAGAGGTTTCGGTTTCTACTTTCTGTCGGCTCTCGTCCAGCTGGTCATCCAGTGTGCCATCTGCATTTGGACTGCCTGCCCGAAAATAAACGCCCGGCTCAGTCTGATAGACATATGTTCCGTCATAATAGCCCTTTTCCACCAGTTCTGTAAACTGTGCCACATAATTTGGAGCAACTTCCGGATAAAGCACCGCCGTAATATCTCCGACGGATGTATGTACAATCATTGCAGGGGCATCATCTGCCGGAGTTTCCAACTGTAACAGATGCGCTTTTCCCATATCAATATAGGTACTGTCTTTTTGTGCCATCCGAATGGTGCATGAGAACATGGTTAAGCTGAGCAGCGAAACGACAACCAGCAGAACCAACAAGGTGGAAATGCCTTTTTACTGAGTTTTGCCATAGGATTCCTTTCTATTCGAGTTGGGATGAAATACAGAAACCGGCTGCGGACAGCCGGTCTGCTCGGTTTTTTTCAGAGGGCGTTCTTCTGCTTACAGCTTTTCAATCTGCGTACCCTGACGGGTTTCCTTGACCCGATAGCCCAACGCTGCAATCGCATCCCGCAAACGGTCTGCTTCCGCAAAGTTCTTTGCCTTTCTTGCAGCTGCCGTTCTTCGATCAAAGTTTGCACTTCTGCCGGAATGGCGTCTTCCTGCTTTCTCTGATACAAAATGCCCAGTACATCGGTCAGACTGTCAAACAGCTTTGCACCAGCTTCCAGCTGTCCCTTTGATGTGGTTGCATCCGCACTCATCCGGTTCAGTTCTCTTGCGAGTTCAAACAGGGCTGTAATGCCGTCAGCAGTGTTCAAGTCATCGTCCATTGCCGTGATGAACTGCTGTTCCCGCTGTGCAAAGAGTTCCTTTGCAGCTTCGCTGCAATCGCCAGCCGGAGCGGCTGCAATGGCACGGTCTAAGGTGTTCCGGCAGGTATAGAGCCGTTCCAGAGATGCCTTGCAAGCATCCAGCAATTCCTTGCAATAGTTGATTGGGCTGCGGTAGTGTGCCTGAATCATCATATAACGAATGACTTCATAGCCGTACTGTTCTGCAACTTCCCGAACCGTGAAGAAATTGCCCAGCGACTTCGACATTTTCTTGTTGTCAATATTGATATAGCCGTTGTGCATCCAGTAATGCGAGAATGCCTTGCCTGTAGCAGCTTCACTCTGTGCAATTTCGTTTTCGTGGTGCGGGAAAATCAGGTCCTGACCACCGCAATGCAAATCGAGCGTATCGCCCAGATAATGGGTGGACATCGCAGAGCATTCAATATGCCAGCCCGGGCGACCCTTACCCCATGGAGATTCCCAGTATGGTTCACCCGGCTTTGCAGCTTTCCAAACAGCAAAGTCCAGCGGATTTTCTTTCTGGTCATTGACATCAATTCGAGCACCTGCCTGCAATTCTTCCATCGGCTGACCGGAAAGCTTGCCATAGTCGGCAAAAAGAAGTGGTGCGGAAGTAAACATCGCCGTTGGATTCATATGCATGACCGCTTTCCACGAGCTTCTTCACCATGTCAATAATTAAATCCATGTTTTCTGTTACTTTCGGATGGATGTCCGCATCCATGACATTCAAGCCAGTGCATCGGTCTTGTATTCCCGAATATATCGTTCCGACAGTTCAGAGGCTGGTACGCCCTCTTCGTTTGCCCGGCGAATGATTTTGTCATCGACATCGGTGAAGTTCTGTACATAAGTCACCTGATAGCCACGATATTTCAGATACCGCCGCAGCACGTCAAACGCACAGATTGGACGAGCATTTCCGATATGAATATAGTTATAAACAGTTGGGCCGCAGGCATAAATGCGGATGTGATTCGGTTCAATCGGAACTAATTCCTCTTTTTTTCTGGTCAAAGTGTTGTAAATATGCATATCTTTGCATTCCTTTCTTTCTTGCATGATTGGAGAACAGAACGCCCGCCAGGCAGCAGGCATTCTCTGTCTGTCAATTTATTTGTCCTCTGCTTTCTGGTCTTCCAGTGCAGATAATTCCTGATGCAGGGCAGTGACACTGCTCTTCAGTGCATCAATATCCTGTAAGTTCAAGTCTGGGCA
>VOFC01004224.1_pt1 | contig 27339 bp, 53 predicted proteins | sample 5384161 | NCBI WGS metagenome assembly VOFC01 (sample SAMN12384722, study PRJNA508395) | human gut metagenome | isolation source: healthy gut B | host: Homo sapiens | reverse complement strand
CATTAACTATTTCAAAATAAAGATTCTGAAGCAGTTACTATATCAGCTGCATTTTCTTTTTGCTTCTTCTAGACTATCAGCATTCTTTATACATTCAGAAAAACCAACAATTGCATTTAAAGGAGTACGTATTTCATGAGACATACTACTTAAGAAATCAGATTTAGCACGATTAGCTTTATCAGCAGCGTCTTTTTGCAGCAGTTACTTCACTTAACATCTTTATATCAGGATTTTCAATGTGAAATATGTTATAAATGTTATAAACGTTATTAATGGTGTAGTTAAGAATAGCGATGGATAAATAGATTGTATCCACAATGCCAGCGTTCCCATAGCAAAGAACAAGAAAATAGGGAAAATTTCCTTACACCAATTTTTTTTTATTACCAATTGAAAGTACAAGCATTATCAATAAACAGCCAAATATATGTATAAAAAGGATACCACAGCATATACCAGTTGGATGAAGAGAATTTGTGGTGCCTGAAAAACCAAAAGGTAGAACCAGTAACAAACAAGACATAACTATCAAGAATCCATAAACAAACTTAAACCATTTTTTAGGCTTTTATATTATAACAAATTACTACTAGATACAATAAAAAGCAAAGACGACCATAAAAAGTAATATACGAAAAATTAATCTAGTAATAAAAATATAAAATGGAGAATTTATATTATAACCAGAAAAAAATAAGAAAGCTGTTAAAATTTCTAAATGCAGCCAATAAAAACTAATAATAATATTTATTGAATATATATTATTTTCCAATAAATTTACCCTTTTCTTTGTGAAAAATATAATCATCAAACAACAAATAAACAAAAAGCCATATAACAACAATACTATACTAGCCATCTTATCACACTCCATTATAAATTAATTTTATCACAAAAAAAATGTTAAAACCTTTTATTTAAAGTTTTAACATTTTTTAACTTCTTCATTATCAATTTCTTCCATTCTCTTAAAGTCAATCTTCCCACTACCTGTATAAAGGAAATCATCATCAACTTGGTAATACCTTTGGTACCACCTCATTGGCAATTTTTTCTGATACAGCATCATGGATTCGTTGATACAGATTTTCTAAATCCACATTTAAATCTTCTAAAATCAAATGAACCTTAGAACAGTTCTTAATTCAGGATCCGAAACTCCTGTAACAACACATTTTCTAACTTCTGGAAAGTTCATTATAAGATTTTCCATTTCTGGTGGATATACCTTATTAACACCACAAACAAAAATTCTCTTTAATCTGCCAGTAATAACCAATTCACCTTTTTCATTAATATATCCCAAGTCTCCAGTATGTAACCACTTTTTCCCCTCTTCATCTTCAAAAAAAACCTTTTCTGTTTCTTCTGAATTTTTTAAAATATTCCAACATGATTGATGGACCTGAAATACAAATTTCGCCGTGTTGATTATAAGATAATTCATCAGAAGTCTCAAGATCTATTATCTTCATGTCATTAAATCTTAAAGGATACCCGACAGTCCCGTCAGTATTTTTTGATGGTTGATATAAACTGAAAACACCACAACATTCCGAAGCACCATAACCATCATATATTCCGGATTTAGAACCACAACTAAATAAAGTTTTATCTATCCTTTTTAGCTGTTTCCACGTTCAATTTTTTTCCCCACCAGAAACCGGAAATTTTAAATTTGAAAAATCATATTTTGAAACGTTAGGATCATGTGTTATTGCTTCCCAATGAATAGGCCCTCCAAAAGCTATTGCAGCATGACTATCAGAAATTTGTTTGCCAAATAATGCTGGATCTGGAACAGGGTTTAAAATAGTTTCAAGTCCATAGCTAAAAGATAAATGAAGTGAAGTTAAACCATAAGCAATGAATGGAGGAAGTATATCAAGAAACTTTTCTCCTCTTTCAACGCCATCTATTAGATATCGATGCTCTAAAAACAGTTGTATTCAACGCTTCATTAGATAAAAACAACACCTTTATGTACACCAGTTGTTCCACCAGTAAATACAACCGCTGCTCCAGTATTTTCTAAAAACTCAGAAGGTCTAACTTCGACATTTTTACCAGTTTTTATAAAAGTTTTCCATCCCTCGATTCCTTAACAAAATTACCTTTAACATAATCATTTATGTTAGCTATAGATTTTAATATTGGATTTTTTCATCGAGTTTAGCGCTGAAAGCATCACAATTTCATTGATTTTAGTTGCATCTTTTACGTTTTTTATCGCCTTAGCAGCATTTCGCAAAGAAATTAAAAGTTCAGCATTTGTCATACCAATATCATTAAGAATTCTATACTCGTTTAATCTCGGATCAATCATACAGGATGTTACACCAATGTCATTGGCAGCATATAGTAAATAAGCAGCTTCTGGAACCGTAGCAACTATAAAAAGGTAATACATCTCCTTCACCAATTCCATGTTTATTTAAAGCTTTTTTTTACCTTATCTATGTTGGTAAAAATTCTCAAATGTAATTTTTGACCCAAAAAAATTTATTGCAATGTCGTTCATATGGTTCTTATTTTGTTCATAGATCAAGTCTATCATTTTCATATTAGGATTTAAATCTTGATACAAATAATCCTTTGATGTGTCTACCCATTTTTTCTCTTCAGATGGCATTTTTCTTTTATTTCCATATATAACCCCTCTTCGCTTAACTTGCTTGATATTCTAGCATATTTCGGTATTACTGTCAAATAAACCGCATAAAATTTTAAACAAAAAGACTTAACTAAGTAAGCCTTTTATAGTATTTATAATTACTTTTTTTCATAACATCATAATCAATTGAATCATGTTTATGATAAACTACCTCATGACAATAATTATCTACTATTCCAATAATAACATGAACTTTCTCTCTAATATTTTGAGAAGAAAATCCGCTTTCAACTAGTATATTTGAAATTTTATCAGTAAGTTCTATTTCACTTTTATTAAATATTGCTGAAATATCTGCATCAAGATAACTCATTGCCATTAACTCTTCATGAGCTTCTTTTTTCATGGTATGTGTTTTAATAAAATTATCAATCATTTTAGATATAACTTCATCAATATTATTTTTACAAATCTTTTTTGATCAATAACATCTAACATTGGAAAAAAGTATCGCATTTGCATAATCTTTTGTTCCCTCAATAAATATATCTCTTTTATCAGAAAAGTATTGATATATTATACCTGTTGAAACATCAGCATATTTAGCAATATCAACTGTATTAACATTATGATAGCCTTTTTTCACACATCAGTTCAAAACCAAGTTTTATAATTCTTTGCTTCTTTTCAATTGATGATTTTTTTTTTATAGGTTCACGAACACTGCCCATAATATCACACCTCCTCATATCAATTATACCATTATTCGTTTCCTTTTAAACTAGAAACCATATCTATATTTTTTATTTTTTTAGATACATAAATAGAAACTATATATGAAACAACAAATGTAAATACTGCAGAAATAATATAAGTTAGTGGTTTAATATACGCATTAAAGTCATAATGTTCTTCAATAGCAACTTGGAACAAGTATTCAACTAAAAGCATATCCTAAAGGAAGACCAAGAATTATAGAAATAATTGTAATCCAATTGTTTTGCTTTATAAAAATATTTCTAATCTTTTTTATCTTCAAATCCAAAGTACTTTTAATGTTGCAAATTGATATTGTTTTTCACTATAAGATAGAATACTTAAATTATATATTATTATTACTCTAATATAACAGCAATAAATATTATAAGAGAAATCATTGTTTGCATCATCAAGAAAGCATGTTGTTCATCGATTCTTTTAAAGCGTTTTTATCTTGAATTAAATTAACTCCATCTATACTAGCACTTTTATCTAATTTTTTATTTGTATAGATTGTATTTGGCTTATAAGTTTTACCAAGAGATTCATAATATTCTTTTTGTCATCGTCATATTTTGATTTTGAGGATCTTTATTAAATCCTACAATAGTTGAAGTATATTCTTCATCATCACCAGCTATATGCCATTTAATTTTATCTCCCAGTTTATATCCTTCAATTTCAGCTAATTTATAAGTTATATAAACTCCATCATTTTTATCAATATTCATAAATTTTCCCTTTTTATCTACAAATCTTAATAAAGAAGTAGAATTATTTACTAAAACATTGTTGCTTGTTTTCTTACCATCTTTTATTATTTCTATACTTAATGATAATGATGACTCATTTCCATAATCTTGAGTTAGTGATTCGATCTTCTTATCACTTATATCATCAGTTAAAAGCAAGCTTATAATCAAAATTATAAAGGTCACCGAATTGTAACTCTACAAAATGATTAAGAGAATCTTTCATTCCTAAGGCACATACAATTAAAACTGTACAGCCAATTATACCAGCAAGTCCCATAAGAGTACGCATTCTATTTCTTAAGATATCTCTTAAATTCCACTTGCTTGAAAAATTTAATTTATTGATTAATTTTCCTTTAGTTAAATTTAAACTTCCCTTTTTTTTACTTTTGGTATTTCATTTCTTAAAGTTTCTGCAGGACACTCTTTTAAAATACTTCTAACAGTTAAATAGGTAATTAAAACTACTAAGAATATAACTAAAATACTAACGAGATAACTAGTCATATTCATAAGTGGAGCTCCATTAGGGATTTCGAAGAATGACATCTCTAAAGCAATAAATGTGTTTCCAATAAAGAAATATCCAAGTATAAGCCCCACTAAGCATCCAGCTAAAGAAACTATAAATCCATAACTTAAATAATGAATTAATATTTTAAAATCAGAAAAACCTAAAGCCTTTAACGTACCAATTTGAACCTTTTGTTTTTTAACTACCCTAGTCATAGTTGTTATAACTGATAAAAGAGCAATAAAGATGAATAATCCAGAAAATACTCCAACATAAGTTTTTCCCTCATCGATTTCTCCTTGATAAGTCATATATGATGAAGTTTTTAGTTGCTGGTAAAACAAGTGAAGAAGCAGATAGATTTTCTTCAATATCAGCTTTTTTACCTTATCAATATTATCTTCTTTATCTACATCTATCATTAAATAATTAAACACTAAATAATCTTTTTATAATTAAAATTCTTTTACGTATTTATTAAATAAAGTCTCATCTTTTATATTTAACTTACTCATGACTTTACTTTTTAATATAATCCTCAGTTATTTCATTAATAGATAAATAAGCAAAGCCAAATGAGTCTCTGTTTGGTTAAAGTTCTGATTCATCTTTTGTATCATATAAATGATCTGGAACATTTATTAAACCTAAGACTTTTTCTTTTAAATTCAAAGTATCATACTTTACTGATATAGTATCTCCGACATTTATTTTATTTTTTTTAGCATAATATTCATCTAACCAAACACCCGATTTATTTATATCAAAAGGAATACCTTCTTTTACATAAAATTTAGATATGTTATTGCTTTCAATAAAACTTAATAATAACACTTTATCATCATCTGTTTTAGCATTAACTGATAATTTCCTTTCAGCATCTTTAACGTTACCTAAAGCTTTAACCTTTTCTAAATCTTCATCAGTGAAATTTTCACCAATAGAAACTAGATCAAATAAGTTATTTTCAGAATAAAATTTATCTGCTGTATGTTGCATACCACCCATATATGCTTCAATTCCAGTATAAGCCATTACTCAATCATAACCATTAAAAAATATTGCAATAAATTGTGACAAATTACCTTTTATGTCACGAATCATTTTTTGACTAACATATTACCAAACGACCTCGTCTATTTTTCTTTGGATGGGTATTTTTTTATATCTTTATCAACACGGCCGTTTTTAATATTTATAACACGATCAGCTATTTCAGCAATAAGTGAATTATGAGTAACAACAATTACTGTTGTATCTTCATCACATTGACTTCTTAAAAGTTTTAAAACATCTACACCAGTTTTAGAATCAAGTGCTCCAGTTGGTTCATCACATAGCAACACTTTTTGGATTTTTCATGATTGCACGCGCAATAGAAACTCTTTGTTGTTCTCCTCCAGATAATTCATTTGGAAATTTATCCTTATTTCTTTCAAGACCAACGGATTTTAAAACTTTGTCTGCATCCATATCTGTTTCAGTTACATCTTTAACTAAATTAACATTTTCTAAAACAGTTAAAGTCGGCATTATATTATAAAATTGAAAGATAAATCCAACATCATTTGCACGATATTTAGTTAATCCTTTTTGAATCAAGTTTAGAAATATCTTCATCATCAATAAGTATAGAACCTTTAGTAACTGTATCCATCCCACCAAGTAAATTTAAAAGTGTTGATTTACCAGCTCCACTTGGTCCTAAAATAACCACAAACTCACCTTGATCAATACTTAAATTAACTCCATCTAAAGCATTGAATGGTTTTCCTCCAACATCATATGTTTTGTATAGATTTTTAACCTCTATAAAATTCTTCTTTTTTCATAAATCCTCCTCATATGAAATAAATTTCATATTAATTATATAAATATATATTTATTAAGTCAATATAATATGAAACATTTTTCATATAAAAATAGAATTGCAATAAAAAAAAATAAGATATGCAAATTACACATCTTATTATAAACATGTTTGATTCATCAGAATCCTTTGATTTATAAAAAAATAAATTATAGATTCCTAAGCATTTTAAGGGAGGCAGTACTAGTCGCAATCGGCAGAACCAGAAGAATCCACAGAGCAACCCTCAACAGTCGAGTTATTATTGCAACGCACAGTGCCATTCGAACGAGCAACGCAGTAGAACACATCAGAACTGCAGAAGAAACGAGAACCTTCGGCACTACATTTTGATTCTCCAAAATGATTCTTTAGTGCTAAAACCGAATTATTATAATCATTCCATTTAATACAAAACAATCCATTATCATTTATACATACACCTTTAACATTATTTGAATCTAATGCTGCAAATACATTTTTACCTAACGTTGTGTAATCTGTTGCACTGGATGTTGTTGGTATTCCATATGCATAATTTGTTGGCACCCATGCTACAAATGTTGGTTTTGTTACTCCAAATGAATCTCTTTCTACGGCATTGAATTCTAACTTACATGTATATTCTTCACTTAACTCTTCTGTTGCCACCTTATTGAGCGTTACTGTTAATGTTCCATTTACTGAACTTTTGCTTTTACAACTGTTGCATCATTTTCTAGCTTGTTTTTGATGCTTGTATATTTTGCTGTTGTTCCAGTTTTTTGGTGCACATGTAACTGTTACATTTGCATCATAGTTGCTTGAATTGTTTGTTACTTCATATGTAAAGTATACTTGTTTGATTTAATGTTTTTAATTCACTTGTTGTAAACGTAATTGTTTTCTTTGTTTCATCTACTGCTGTTGAGTATACATTCTTCCCCTGTCTATACTTGCAGCTGTGAAGATTACACTGAAATCTTCATTGTTTTCGCTTACTTTAGCATTTCCGTTTATTATTAGAGTTGTTAAGATTGCTGCAAATCCAATACTCATTAAAATAACCGCTACAATAAGCATACTTTTTCTTCTTCATATTATTCCCTACTTTCTACTATTTTATTTTATAATACCCCCTATTTTCAAGCTAGTTTGGTGGATTTACAAAAATATACATAAAAATTATGTATACATAAGCAAAATAAAATAAACATAAAAAAAATATGCAAAATAAATTGCATAACTTTTTGGTTTATTTTTTGAACTACAGTTGTTTCTTTCTTATTCTTTTTGTTATTAGTAACTAGTATAGCTATAATTAAAGACACTACTAAAATACCAACAATAATCGTTATTATTAAATCTTTGTTCTCAGCTATATCAAATTTCTTATTTATAGTTATATAATATTTAGTCTCACTTGTTCCATCTTCACTTGTGACTTTTATCACTATTCTACTTTTTTTTTTAAATTATTATTACCCGATATGTTTACTGTTGCTTTATCATAATTTGGTGTAACATTGATATCAAGTTTAGTTACATTTCCTGAAACTTCTAAAAGTATAAGACTTTTTCTTAACATTATAAGTAAATTTTTGGCCGACAACTTCAATATTCTTAGCAGTAGAATCACTTTCTTTTTATGTATTTTGTTTCTCCAACATCTAATCTTTTAATATTAAAAGTGTAAGTATTTTTATCTCCATTTTCATCTGTAACAAAAATATCTATAACATTTTCTCCAACATTAAGATTTGTGTTACTTATTTCATAAGTTGATGTAGATGATGCAAGTGTTACTACTGGATTAAAACTTTCAACATCATTTAAGACTTCTATGTTATAGTCAGTTATATATTTAGAAAATACAAATTCAATCTTTTCATCACTTACATCATTAATTAATAAAGAATTTTTACTAGTGTTTTTAGGTTTACTAACAGAAGTAGAAATTATATTAATGTCATTACTTCTAACTATTTCGGTAATACCATCATATGTAAAATCATCAATTTCTAGTTTTTCTTTTAGTTAACGTAGTTACATCCTTAGTTATCTTACATTTTAAAGTTATGTAGTTTTCACTTAAAGACGTACCTTTTAAATTAAACTTATTATTTTCATATTTGCTAATTTCAATTAATCCTGAATCTTTACTAACTAAATCACAAGTTATATGTTCAGGAACTTTGACTGTACCCATAATTGATTCATATGTCTTATCAATTGAACTTTTTAAAACACACTTAAATTCATCATTTAATTTATAATTTCCATTTTTTCACAATCTAAAGAAGATGCAAAAACAAAACTTGGTACTACTAATAATAGTAATAAAACTCTTTTCATATAATCCTCATATTCTATTACTATTCTATCACAAAATCCATTATATATCATTTATTATTTAATGTTTCTAATATTTTTCTTTTTAGCAAGCGTAATATGTGCATTTTCAAGCCAAGATGAATCTAAATAAGTTACGTTCTTATTAAGAGTTAAATTAACACGATCAGAATTATTTAATACATAATCATATGGGACAACATTTTCATTAACACTTGCTTCTTTAACATTTTGAGCGTTATCCGGACACGTTTTATATATAAAATCTATAATCGTAGAGCCAACTGGTAATTCAATACTATTTCCTTTTGAATCATATACGTATATCTTCTTTCCTAAAAGTTCACGATTAACTTGATCAATAAATTCCTGATTATTAAAGTATGCTTCATCTATTTCAGTAAGAGATTTATAAAACTGGTACTTATTTTGAATATCAACTTGCATCATCTCTTCAGAACCTTTTCCTTTTAATTGCCAATAAGCCCCTATTCCTAAAGTATCTATTAAATGCATTTTTTCTTGTTCTTATATGGCTTTGCATAATAGTTGAATCAAGTCCAAAAACAGTTGTATTTAAAAAGAAGAATACATATTTGTTTTAGGAGAACTTATATAATCTTTAAATTCCTCACAGATTGGACGATATAAATGATGAATATAACCTAAGGATAAATAACAATCCATCACTTCATTAACAATTACCTGAAAACTTATTAAATCATGAATATTATTCTTATCCTCTTTTTCTAGGATTCGCTTATGAACTCCATAAATATTTTTTATATGAAGTTTTATATCATTAGGAATATCATTATCTGTAAGTGTTGTCCCTATTTCATGTGACATTTCTTCAATAGCTAAATCGGCATTAGTAAGAACGTTTTTTCTTAAAATAAAAGTATCTTGATAAATCTCTGGCATTAAAAATTTAAATGATTTATCTTCTAATTCACTTTTTACATTATATGCTCCAATAAAATAAGCCAAAGGCACATATAAATCCATGGTTTCTAATGCTTTTATTTTTCTTTTTTTAGGGTCTTTATATTCTAAAGTTCTCATGTTATGTAATCTATCAGCAAGTTTTATTAAAATAATTCTGACATCTTTTCTAAAAGACGTTATTATCTTCCTCATATTAGCATTTTTATTATCCAATTTACTAGAAAAATTCATAGAAGTAAGTTTGGTAACTCCATCAACTAAACTGGCAACAGTTTCTCCAAATAGGTTTTCTATTTCTTTTAAAGTAACATTTGTATCTTCAACAATATCATGTAAAATCGCAGCACATATCGTGTTTCTATCAGCCTTCCAATCAGCAAGAATGGATGCAACAGCTAATGGATGAGTAATAAAAGGTTCACCCGAATCACGAAGTTGATGACTATGAGCTACAGCTGCCATATCATAAGATTTTTTTTGATCAAAATCAAATCTTCTTCACTTAAATAATCCAATTTAATTATTAACTCTTCAAATTTCAAAAACCACCCAACTTTCTAATAAAAAAAGACCGCTTTGTTCCTATCTACAAGCGATCTCAAGGTTTAAAATTTTACAATTATTTTTCATATAATCAACTACTTTCACTAGGTGAATTCAATTATAAATACCAAACAATTATTTGTCAAGTAGTTTTAAACCTCTAATACTTTCATTAACCCAGTTTTCTCCAATTTGGATAGAAGATGCTTTGTCTATTTGGTCTTCCAAGGTCTTACCCATAATATATTTCTTATCAACAATTGAGTTTATTTTACTAACCAAACCACTTCCAAGAATGTAAGTTATTATCGGACTTGCAATTATACTAGATATAAACACTTGAACATTTTCATTTTCATAATTTACAGTTGCAGCAACAAGCATCGATAAAATAGAAAAAGTAATAAGTTCAGCTTTAGTATCTCCTAATTCTAAGAATCTAGCTTTTTCTTAATTCTTTTTTGAGCTTCGATTTTTTTTAAGTTTGGATCAAGATAATTTGAATATCTAATCAAATTACAAAATACTTCGTTTAAATCACTCTCAGTTATACCAGTGCTTCGTTCCATATTCATCAAAGATTCAAAAGAAGCATCTATTTCAACAGAGTTTTCTTCTTTGGCAAACAAATAATTATCATATATATTTGCAAATTCTACTATTTTATCATGCATAGGTTTTAAACTAGCTATTAATTCACGTAATCTAGAAATATTTCTTTCACCCAATGGTGATGGATAAATGTTATCAATTTCTACATTAAACCCTTTTCTAAATTTGTTATATTCTTTAACTAACTCAAGATAAGCTCTATTAAATCCTCTATTAGGAACCGATGATATTACATAAAAAGTGATTAACCGATTGCAACGTCAAAGACATATCATTACATTCTATAAATGTATCTTTAATTGCAAGTTCTTCATCAAGATCAAAAATCTTATCAGCCTCTTTTTTCAAAATATTCCATACATTTTTGAGTAGATTCAATATATTCAATTACTCTATTTTTCTCTTCATTAAACTCTTTTGAATCAATCTTACCAAAAATAGACGCGATTAATAAATTGTTTATACGTTTTTTGAGTTTTTGGCCAAGCCAATAGTTCTTTATAAATAATTGCTTTGTTAGCCTTAAAAAGGCGTCTGCATCAAAAAATTTATTATTAAATTCAAATCCTATTTTACAAAGAAATTCAAAAAAGCCACAATTTTTTAAACTTTCATCTTCTTCATAAAAACATATATTTTCTTCCATAATTATCCCCATTTCTAAAAAGTAAACCTATTTTAGCACAATAAGGCCCATAAAGCAAACATCAAAAAAAGCAAGATTATCTCTTGCTTAATTCATCTGTTAAGATTTCTTTTACTTTAACTGGATTTGCTTGACCACGAGTTTTCTTCATAACTTGACCAACAAAGTAATCAAACATATTTGTTTTACCATTCTTATATTCTTCTATTTGGCTACTATTTTCATTTAAAACTTCGCTTACAATTGAAGTTAAGGCTCCATCATCACTTATTTGTTCCATGCCCTCTTCCTTCATAATTGCTTCAGGCTCTTCACATCTTTCAAGAGTCAAGAAGAATAATTCTTTAGCTTGTTTAGATGATATTTTACCATTACTCATATTCTTTAAGATTACACTTAAGCGTTTAGGATTTAAAAATAGTTCTTTGATAGTTATGTCATGTTTATAAACATAACCAAGTATATTACCTGTAATCCAGTTTGCACACACTTTTGGATCAAGATCAAGGGATAAACACTCTTCAAAATATGAAGCAACATCGATATCCTTTATTAAAATACCAGCATCATAGTCAGATAATCCATATTTTTCAATATATTTTGCTTTTCTTTCATAAGGTAGTTCAGGAATACTTTTTTTCTTATTTCTTCTAACCATTCCTTAGATATCTTAAATTTAGGAATATTTGGTTCAACAAAATATTTATAATCGATAGCATCAACTTTGCTACGCATATGTTTAGTTGTTCCCGATTCTTCATCATATCTTCTTGTTTCTTGTTCTACTTCATCATAACGTCCTGCATCTTTAAGTTCACTTTGTCTTTCAATCTCATAAACAATTGCATCATGAACTCCACCAAATGAGTTGACATTTTTTTAACTTCTACTTTAGTTCCTAAAGTTTTCTCATCATCACTTATAGATACGTTGACATCACATCTTATTTGACCTTTTTTTAGAATCAGCTTCACTTATTCCACAATATTGATATATTGCACGAACATATTCAAGAAAATATACCGCATCATCAGCTGAATGTAGGCAAGGTTCAGTTACAAGTTCAAGAAGTGGAACACCAGCACGGTTATAATCAATAGTTGAAGTATCATACAAGTGATTCATGCTTGCTGCATCTTCTTCTAAATGAATATTATCAATTCCAACTCTAAAACTAGTTCCATCTGGTCTAATGATATCGATATAACCATTCATACCAGCACAATCCTCTGGTGGATTTTGAGTTATTTGAAAGTTTTTTGGCATATCAGGATAATAATAGTTCTTTCTTTCAAAATACATATATTCTGGTTGACGACAGTTTAAAATTTCACTCATCATCAAAGACATTCTAACAGCTTCTTTATTTAAAACTGGTAAAGTTCCAGGAAAACCCATATCAATTGGTCTTATATTTGTATTTGGCATTTCTGAATAACCATTTTTAGCACTTGAAAATACTTTTTGATTTAGTTTCAGATATTTCACAGTGCATTTCAAGACCGATAGTTACATAATATTTACTCATTACTTAACCTCCTTTGCAATCATATTTTTTTATATTCCATCGCGCTTTCTAAGGCGTAAGCAATATTTAAAACATTTTGATCATCATAACAATTTCCTGTAATGTTTACTCCTACTGGAAGGCCATCGATTAATCCATCTGGAATAGTTATAGATGGGAAACCTCCAAAGTTTCCAATTTGTAAATGTTCTTCAAGTACATCTAGTTCACTTTCATCTAAAACATCTTTATCACTTTCAAATTTCTTAGCAACACCTGAGCCAACTGGCATAATAAATGCATCATAACTTGCAAATAATTCTTTAAATTTATCTACAATAAGTCTTCTAACTCTTTGAGCATTTTTAAAGTATCTATCTTGGTTTTCAGATTGTGAAAAATAAGAACCAATTATAAATCTTCTTTTTTTTTATTAATGGGGAAAATCCTTTAGTTCTGTGATCTTTCATTTGTTCTTGATAAGTATTACCTTCTCCTCTTGGGCCGAAAATGAATCCAGTTAAGTTAGACATGTTGCTTGTAGCTTCAGCACAAGATAAAACTACGTATGTAGAAGATATTGCATTAAGTAAAGTTCTATCAATTTTTACACCTTCTACTATAGCTCCAAGGCTTCTTAATTTATCAAGAGTTTCATGGAAAATACTTAAATGACGAGTTAACTCTGGAGTTTTATGAGTATATGAGTTAATATCACATATATCTTCTAAATAGAAAAGTTTTTTACCTTTAATATCTTTATTTAAATTATCATATAGATGAATATCACTTGAATCCCAAGTAGTCATATCATACTTGTCGATTCCTTTCATACCATCTACTACTATTGCCGCATCTTCAACATTTCTTGTTAAAGCCCCACATGTATCTAAAGAAGAAGCAAAAGCAAACAAACCATATCTTGAAATCATTCCATATGTTGGTTTATATCCTACTATACCACAGTAAGCAGCTGGTTTTCTTATTGAATCTCCTGTATCTGATCCTGTTGCATAAGGAATAAGTCCAGCAGCAACTATAGCAGCTGATCCAGAAGAAGAACCAGCACACATACGTGTTTTATCCCATGGATTTAAAATATTTCCAGTATGAGCTGTTGTTCCAGTACCACCCATACCAAATTCATCCATTGCTGTTTTATTTACTAAAACTGCTCCTTTACTCTCTAAGTTTTTTATAGCAGTTGCGGTAAAAAATGGAACATAATCTTTTAAAGTATTACTTGAACCAGTTGATAAAACACCAGCAGTTGAATAGTTATCTTTACAAGCAAAAGGTATTCCTGATAAAAGTTCTTTAGTAACTTCTTTAGAAGAAGCATTATCTACAACAGTAACTACTGCATTATATTCATCTTTTTGCAATATAAGAGTCTTTAATAGCTTCTTTAACAAGTTCTTCGCTTGTAATTTTACCAGACTCTAATTCTTCATGTAATGTTTTAATATCTTTATCCATTATCCCACCACCTTTGGTACACTTACTTCATCACCATCTGTGTCATCACAGTTAGCAAGTAAGCCTTTTATATCAATTGATTCTTCAACTTCATCATCTCTTAGAACATATTCAAAATTATCTAAAGCATGAGTCATTGGAAGAACATCTTTTATATTAGGTATTTCATTTATTTTATTAATATTTGCATCAATTATTGCAAAATTCTTTAAATACCATGTCTTTTTTTCTTCTTCACTTAAACCAATCATTAATAGATCAGCAAGTTTTTTTCTACCTTTTCAGGTGTAAAACCACTACTCATTTTTATCCTCCTCAACCACTTTTATTCCAAGTTCTTTAAGTTGTATAGGCATAAGTGTTGCAGGGGAACCCATCATTAAATCTGCTCCACTTGCACTTGTTGGGAATGCTTGTACTTCTCTTTAAATTTGGTTCATCTTGGATAAGCATTATTAATCTATCGATACCAGGAGCCATACCACCATGTGGAGGACATCCATATTTAAATGCTGTAAATATTGATTTAAATCTATTTTCAACTTCTTCACGACTATATCCAACTATTTCAAATCCTTTAGCTAAACTATCTAAATCATGATTTCTAATTGCTCCAGAAGCCATTTCATTACCATTACATACAAAGTCAAATTGATATGCAAGTATTTCTCCTGGATCTTTTCTTCATAATCTTTAATTCCTCCATGAGGTAAACTAAATGGATTATGACAGAATTCCCACTTCTTAGTTTGTTCATCAAATTCAAACATTGGGAAGTCATTAATGATACATAATTCTAGTTTATTATTATCAATTAAATTCATTTTTCTTCCAAGTTCATTTCTTATAAGACCAGCAAATTTTTTGTGCATGAAGTTTATTTCTATTTGCTATAAAGAACATTACTGAGTTTTCTTTCATATCAAATTCATGAATTAGGTTCTTTCTTTCTTCATCACTTAAGAATTTATCAATTGGTCCTTTTAATGAGCCATCACTCATAAGTGTTATATAACCTATACCAGGCATTCCAATACTTGATGCATAATCAACGATTTCATTAAACCAAGAGTTTGAGTTCTCACCTATTCCATCACACACTATTACTTTAATAGTTGATTTTTTAAATGGTCCAAAAGTTGTATCTTTTAAAACAACACTTGCATCTTTAATAATTAATGGATTTCTTAAATCTGGTTTATCAGATCCATACATTTCCATCGCGTCCCTATAAGCAATACGTCTAAATGGAGGTTTAGATACTTCTTTATTAGAGAATTTTGTAAAATGTATCATAGAAAATGCTTTTTCTCCAACTTCTAGACTTCATCTTCTTCAACAAAAGACATTTCCATATCTAATTGGTAAAACTCTAAAGTTCTATCAGCTCTAGCATCTTCATCTCTAAAACAAGGTGCTATTTGGAAATATTTTCCCATGCCACCAACCATAATAACTCTTTATATATTTTGAGGAGCTTGTGGAAGTGCATAGAATTTTCCTTTAAATAAACGAGATGGAACAACGAAGTCTCTTGCTCCTTCTGGTGATGATGCTGTTAAAATAGGAGTTTGTATTTCTGTAAATCCTAAATCATACATTTTGTTTCTTAAGAAATGTAAAATATCACTTCTTAAAACCATATTCTTTTAACTGCTTCATTACGCATATCAAGATATCTATATTTAAGTCTTACATCATCTTTTGTTTGTTTACTTGTCATGATTTCAAATGGAAGTTCATGAACACAACTACCAAGCATTTCTAATGAATCAACAACCATTTCAACATTTCCAGTTGAGATTCTATCGTTTTCTGTTCCTTCTTCTCTTTTTTACGTATTTTTCCAGTTAATTTTACAACTGATTCTTTAGCAATACCTTTAAACAAATCATCATCATTTGACACAGTTTGTAAAGTTGAAGTTTCATCTCTTAAGTCTAAAAAAATAATACACCACCATGATCGCGAATATTTTCAACCCAACCAGAAACAACAACATCTTGTCCAGCTAAAGTTTCATTTATATCTTTTAATAAATGTGTTCTATATTTATTCATATTTTTTTTTCTCCTTACATATTCATATCTAAGTAATCAATTAAATCATTGATTTCTACGTTTTTTTTTTTCTTCTTTGGTTTTATTATCTTTTACACGTACCATATTCTTAGCTAAATCTTCATCATTTAATACAATAAAGTATTTACTATTAAATCTATCAACACTTTTAAATTGAGCTTTTAAAGATTTATTCATCATGTCAGTTTCAACTACAAATCCATTTAAACGTAAATCTTGTGCTAAATAACAGGCAGTTTCTTTTTCAGTATCAGTCACATATAGAAGATATACATCAATCGAATCATTAATTGGAATATTTATACCTTCTTCTTCCATAGCAAGAATAGTTCTATCATAACCCATGGCAAAACCTAATCCTGGAACGCTTGGTCCGCCTAAAGTTTCAACTAACGAATTGTATCTTCCTCCGCCTCCTAAGGCATAAGAGTTATTTAAAGTTATTTCAAACACTGTGTGATTATAATAATCAAGTCCACGAACTAGTTTTTGATCAACCTCATAATTTATATCCATAAGATCAAGTAATTCGCATAATGAATCAAATCGTTTTTTTACTTTCTTCATTTAAATAATCTAATATCTTTGGAGCTGATGCCATTATTTCATTTTCCGCATCAACTTTACAATCAAGTATTCTTAATGGATTTTTTTCAAGTCTATTTTTTACAGTCTTCACATAATGAATCAATATGAGGACAGAAATAACTTACTAAAGCTTCTCGATAATTATTTCTCGATTCATCATCACCTAAAGTATTAAGACGAACACAGACATTATCAAGGCCAAGTAAACGATAAGCATTATAAGCAAGAGAAATAACTTCAGCATCACTTATAACATCATCTGAACCAAAGCATTCAAATCCCCATTGAGTAAATTCTCTATTTCTTCCACTTTGAGGACGTTCATATCTGTACATCTTAGCATTATAGAAAACTTTCACTGGATCAGTCATATTTCCATACATCTTATTTTCAATAAACCATCTTACAATAGATGCAGTTCCTTCTGGTCTTAAAGTTAAATTTCTATCTCCTCGATCTTTAAAATCATAAGTTTCTTTTTGAACCATATCTGTAGTTTCTCCAACACCTCTATGGAAAAGTTCACTAGCTTCAAATACTGGTGTTTCAATATAACCATAACCATATTTTTCTGAAAGTGTTGCGAGTATTTCGTTTACATAAGCACGTTTTTTAGCATTATCTCCATATATATCATATGTTCCTTTTTGTTTTGTTATCATAAAAAATCCTCCTTAACATAAAAAACCTACATAACGTAAGGACGGAATAATCCGCGGTGCCACCTTACTTTACATAGGTACTCTCTTCTTCTTTTATCGCAAGAAATGCGTTTTTATATACTGAAAAAGTGTTATGATTATAATACGTATTCGGCATTTCCACCAACTAGCCTTCTCTTAAATACTTAATTATAAACTCGGGTCTTTTCTATAAAAATGTACTTTAATTATAAATAAAATAGCCCTTATTGTCAATAGAATAGCTTTTATTTTTTATAATTACAACTTGAACATTTTATTTCATCTTTTTTCTCAACTAGTAAAGAACCACACTCAGGACAAGTATCACCAGTTGGTTTATCCCAAAGAGCTACATCACATTTTGGATATTTATCACATCCATAGAATATCTTACCTCTTCTTGTTTTCTTTTCTACAATATCTCCATCGCATTTTGGACATTTACATATAACTGTTTTAACTTTTTCTTCTTTTTTTGTATTTACATTCTGGATAGTTACTACATGCAACAAATTCACCAAATTTACCTTTACGTACAACTAAAGGTGAATTGCAGTTCGAACAAGTTTCACCAGTTTCTTTTGGAGATGCTTTTTCCATTTTAGTAAATGCACTTTCTACTAAAGGCTCAAATTCATTATAAAAATCTTTTAAAATTTTTATGTTATCTTTATTTTCTTCAGCAATTAAGTCTAAGTCAGTTTCCATATTAGCTGTATATTCAACATTAATAATATTTTTAAAGAATTCTTGTAACTTATCAGTAGTTTCAATACCAATTTCGGTAGGAATAAACTTCTTTATCTTCTATTTTAACATAATCACGCATTTTTTAATGTTTCCATTGTTTTAGCATACGTTGAAGGTCTTCCAATACCAAGCTCTTCCATTTCTTGAATCAATGTTGCTTCAGTATATCTAGAAACTGGTTTAGTAAATTTTTTGTTCAGTTTCAATATCTTTTTGTAGATACTACTCCATTAAACTTATCAAAATCTGGTAATATAACAGCATCTGTTTTTGAAAATTCTTTATATACTTTTAAGTAACCATCAAAAGTCAAAATAGAACCTGTTACTTTAAATTCATAACCGTTATTATCAAGAATAGCTGTTGTTGCAAGTGTTTTAGCATCACTCATTAAAGATGCAAGAGCACGAGCATATATTATTGAATATACCTTATATTCATCTTTTAGTTAAATATTCTTTAACACTTTCAGGTGTTCTTTTAATGCTTGTAGGTCTTATTGCTTCATGGGCATCTTGTACATTTTCCGTCTTCTTACCCTTTTTTAACAACACCAACATATTTTTTACCAAAGTTTTCTTCAATATATTTAAAAGTATCATTTATAAATACTGGAGAAAGTCTTGTTGAATCGGTACGCATATATGTTATTAAACCTAGAGTCTCACTTCCTAAATCTACACCTTCATAAAGTTTTTGAGCAATACGCATTGTTTTACTTGAATTAAAATTAAATTTATTAATACATGCTTGTTGTAAAGTTGAAGTTGTAAATGGAAGAAAACCTTTTTTTAGTTTTTCTTTCTTTTCTACACTTGCTATTTTAAAATCTTCACCTAATTTAGATAAGATATCTTTAACTTCATCTTCATTATGAATTTCAAGTTTTTTTCCTTTATATTTTTCTAAATTAGCATCAAAATCTTTAAATTTAGCTATAACATTCCAATATTCTTCAGGAACAAATGCAAGTATTTCTCTTTCACGATCAACAATTAGTTTTAAAGCAACAGATTGTACACGACCAGCACTTTTACCACCTGTTTTAGACTGCATAAGTTTTGATAATCTAAATCCAATGATACGGTCTAATATTCTTCTTGTTTCTTGACTTCTAACTAATGAATCATCAATTTTTCTTGGATGCTTAAAAGCTTCTTTTACAGCACCTTCAGTTATTTCATTAAAAACAACTCTTTCATAATTATCTTTATTTAAACCAAGTACTTCATAAAGATGAAAAGAAATAGCTTCTCCTTCACGGTCTGGGTCAGTTGCAAGATATACCATATCAGAATTCTTTGCATCCTTTTTAAAGATGCAATATCTTTCTTTTACCAGGTATTTCTTTATATGTTGGTGTAAAATCACCTTCGACATCAACACCAAGACCAAATTTACCAGAAGTAGCTAAATCTCTTATATGTCCCTTACTTGATACTACTTTATAATTTTTACCTAAATATCCAGATATTGTATGAGTCTTTGCTGGAGACTCAACTATTACTAAATTCATAGATGTCCTCTCTTTCATAATTAAATTTAATTACTACTTAATTTATTTTTTGCTTTTTCAAGTTCTGTTCCTAAATAGTTAAAATAGTTAGATTTTATTGCTGAAGTACTCATTCTTTGTCTTTCACGAATATCGGCATTTATTGCAGCAATTTCAGCATTAGTATATGTTTTAGTTGTTCCATCTTTATATGTCATTTTAGAATTTGGAGCACTATAGTATCCATATTCATCAGTCCATGAACCATCAGCAAAAGCTACTCGTGAAGCATGATCTTTACTAAATATATCAGTTCTAAATAAAGTCTAGGATCATAATCCATATTAAATAAATTAAGAAGTGTTGGAAGCAAATCAAGTGGAGATGTATAATCATTTACAACAATGCTTTCCATTCCTGCATTATAAATTAACATAGGTGTTCTGTCAACGTTTTTGTTTTTATTTGAATTTCTTGAAATTGTATAATCAGCATTTTTACTTAAGTATTCATTAATTTCTGAATCTGTTAATCCATAAGGGAAATGATCACCAAACATAGCAATAACAGTATCTTCAAGTTTACCTTCACTTTGAAGTTCACTTAATAGTTCACTTAATGCTTCATCTAAAGTTTTCATCTTTGACAAATATCTTCTTAAAGAAGTTGAATATCCACTGAATCTTTCATCATTCATGTATTTATCACCCATCTTAGATGATTGAAAATATGGTTGATGCGTTGTAACAGTTGCAAAGTATGACATAAATTTATCTTTATTCATGTAATATTTTTGAGCACTTTTAAACATATCAACATCGCTTGGCCATTCTTCATAAGGTTCTTCATAAGTCATTCCTAAGTCAGTAACGCCATAGAATTTTGACTACCTAGATTAACATGTATTTTACCTCTTCTATAGTATTTTTGAGTATAATCATGATAAGAACTTGTATAATAACCTTTATTATTAAATATATTAAATGCAGCCGTAAAATATTTATTAGATGCATATGTATTAGCTGTACATGTATTATTTATCGTAAATAAGCTTGTTAAAGCAGTAAATTCGTTATTACCAGTTGAACAGTTATTTCTTGGTGTATAGTTATTTCTAAAAGATATTCCTTCATTATACATTTTTTGATAAAGTTGGAAAATCTTCTTTATTAAGAATCGCTATTTCATTTACTGATTCAAGTAAAATAACAATTAAATTCTTTCCTTCAAATTTACCAGTCATTTCATTTTTTTATCAGTAATACGCCTATTTATAAAATAGTTATTTAATGTTTTATAGGTTTCATCAGTAGTTGTATCAATTACCATCTTCCATGCTGTATCATCAATTGTACGAGTCATGTCAGTAACAACTTTATCATGTTTTTCTTCTTTTTTATCTTCTTTTTTTGTTTTCTATATTTATAACTTTATCCGCATCTATTTTTAAAACAATACTTTTTATATCACAGAATCCATAAGTTAATACTCCATAATTATCTACAGCTAAATTAGAATTTTCAGGATATAGCCATAAAGAATAAACCGAATCCGTTTGAAGTTCATTCATACCTACATTATTTTTTAGTATTTCATAATATCCAAATGAACTAATAAACAGAACTATTACGGTTACTGCTTCAATATATATTTTTTTTGAGCCATTGTAAGGTTTTTCATTTCTTGTTTTATTTTTCATTATTTTTCTATCAATAAAAATATAATATAAAACAAATAATATAGTTGGTAAAAGTATAAAATAATATTCCATTTTTTAAAGATTTTAAAAAGTCTAAAATATAACTTATTACTTTAGTTCCTTGTTCAGTATTCCCAACTCCCATAAAGAATCCAATAAAGTTAAATAATCCAAATTCAATAAATTCATATAAACCAATTGCTAAAACAAAAAACTATATGAATTATTCTAGCAGGTAGTTTTTAAAAGAAATGAGTTATAAAACTTATTCCTAAACCGCATATAAATGATGCAAATAAAATACGAATAGTACCAAAATCAAACAATTTAGATCCTGCAAAATTTCTTATAATCATTTCAATTGAAAAAATAAAAAAGGGTCATTATAAATGTATTTAAAACGACTCTATTAGTTAAAACTTTTTTTCATATAAACACCTCTTTTTAATTCTTATACTTTTTATTATTTCACTTATTGGAGAAAATGTAAAATCTATAAAAGTCTTTAACACCATATTTTTTACTGCTTCAATATGTTTTTTTGTTGGATAACCTTTATGAGATGCATAACCATACTCAGGATAAATTTTGTCAAGGTCATACATCATTCTATCTCTTGTTACTTTAGCAATAACACTAGCAGCTGCTATGCTTAAACTTTTCGCATCTCCCTTAATAATAGAAGTCGATGGAATATCAATATCAAGTTTAACAGCATCAATTAAAACATGTTCAGGCTTTTTACTTAAATTAGATAAAGCTATTTTCATTGCTTCTTTACTAGCTTCTAATATATTTATTTCATCTATTCTTTGAGGAGATACTATACCTATTCCATAAATAGTATCTTTAATAAGTATTTCATAAAGTTTATCTCTTTTTTTTCTCACTTAACTTTTTAGAATCATTAAGGCCTTCTAAAGAATAATTTTTTGGCAATATACAAGCACATGCAACAACTGGTCCACAAAGAGGTCCACGCCCTACTTCATCAACTCCAGCAATTAAAGTTATACCTTCTTTATATAATTTCTTTTTCAAATGCAAGTAAATCTACTTCTTCCATATAACTAATCCTCTAATCTATCAAATGTAACACCTTTAATTACATCTTGTTTCATATCGTTTACTATAAATGTGCTAACTCGATCATAATCAATTTCGCCACCACTTATTCTAGCACCAATTTTTTTACCTATAGCATCATATGTAACACATAAATCTTCATCAACATGATCTACACCATATCTATTTTTTAATATATTATTATAATACTTATCAAGCTTATTTAGAATATGTATGGCAACTTCATCTATTGGCAAGACTTCATTTTTAATTGCACTTATACTTGCAAGATTTAAAGCAACTTCCGCACTTTCAAACTTAGGCCACAAAATACCTGGGTATCTAAAAAGTAAAATATTTTCCTTAGTTTTAAGCCAAACAAGATTCTTGGTAACCCCCGGTATATTACCAACATTAGCTACTTTTTACCAGCAAGTTTATTTATAAATGTTGATTTTCCAACATTTGGAACACCTACTACTAAGGCTTTGATTTCTTTTTCTTTTAAACCTTTATTAACTCTTTTTTCATTAATTTCACGTGCCAAAGTTTTCGTTGCATCAAAAACCTTTTTATAATCATCATTATTCTTTAAATCAACAAAATTACTTTAGAACCATCATTTTCCATTTTTTCTTTAAATTTTAGAGTTTCATTTAAAATCACACAAATCTGCTTTAGTCATAACAATTATTTTTGGTTTTCCTTTAGTTATTTGATCGATATCATCTATTCTAGAAGACATTGGTACTCTAGCATCTACAAGTTCATATACTATATCTATTAAAGGTAATAAATCACCTATTTCTCTTTTGGTCTTAGCCATATGTCCTGGATACCAGTTAATTCCGACTGATGGTAAGCTTTTTTTACTATCATCTTTTTTTTCTTTTCCGCCCTAATTTTTTCTTTTTTGATACATATCCATATTTATCACTTCCTTTTTACAACTTATAATTTAATTAACTAATTCTATAATGACCTATAATATTATTACGATATTCTAAAATATCTTCCTCATAATATCTTTGATAAGGATTAGCATGATGAATTATAAAAGGAACACCTTTTTTATTCCTCTTATCAGATACTATACCAATATGATTTTTAAATACAACAATATCTCCACCTTGCCATTCCTTTATTTTATTAATATCATTTGTTAAAGCAATTGCATTATTATCAAAATATAGTTTTTAAATTTAATACTCTTCTAAAATCAATATTTTTATCTATAACATCAATATCATATAAATTTCTATTTGTTTTTATATGTTCATTTACTAAATTCATTAAATCATAACCTGCGCCTTTTAATCCAAATGCAACAACATCTGTACATACACCATATTCATCATTTGGATAACCCGTAGCATAATATTTACTTTTTATATTTAGGATTTGTTTTTTTTATATAATCCCTTACATTATTTATTATATCAGTTTGATCATCTATTCCATCGTTATCTTTATCAGTTTTACTTATATAAGTCTTAATATTAAAATCTTCATTAGTATATTTTTTATGCGGAATATAATTAAAACGATATAACGCATATAAAACAACAATTATTAATATTATTAAAAAAATTTGTCACAATAATTAATATTTTCCTTTTTTCATAAATTCTCCATTTCAACAAATTACTATTTTATTTCATCAAGTTTCTTTTGCTCTTTTATTTCTAATTTTTTTTTTCCTTTCTTTTTCAAGTTCTTTTAAACTCTTTTTTAGGTGTTGGCATTTCTTCCGGCATCGTTCCACCAATATCTGCAATTGCCTTTCTAACTTTTTTCCCTACCTCATAATGTACATCTTTTTGCTTCTTTCTCACCTAGTACATTATCTTTTTAAAAGTTTTTGCTTCGTTTGATTTATTCTAAATAAATTAGCAACTAATTCATCTTCATTCATATTATCTAAAATATCTTCTCTATATCGTAATTTTTTTCTTTTAAATATATCATCAGCGGTTTCACCATTATATAATCCTTTATATCCTGCATTATGAAATTCAGCCATATTTTTTAACGCCTGCTGCAGAAGCAACTCTTTGCAAAGTATAATTACCTTGCTTTGTTAACTTTCTTTTGATAAAATCTTTTTCATCATCTGATAATGAATCATATACCTGTTCTGTTATTTCTTGTTTTCTTGTTTGTATAGCAAAATAGGTTTGCCCTAAAGCAACAACTTCTTTGCTTGGATCAGCATTTTGCACTATTAAATAACATATATATCTTGAAAGTTTATAGTCTTTAATAAATTCTTTTTACCTTTTGTTTTTATTGGCTTGTTGACTTCAACAACCCAATCTTCTTCATTTGAAACACTATTATTTGCTGATAAAACTGCTTTATCTATTACTTTTTGAAAATTTCTCCAATCCTTGTATTCCAATACTTTTTTGTAATTCACGTGCATACCAATATTCATTTCCATAATCATCAATATGTTTTATATTTTCAAAAAGTATTGTTAGAATATTTATTTTCAATTATCTTCATTGCTACCTCCATTTCTATTAATTATATTAAAGTTTTCCTTATGTCCCCATTACCTCAACTTTTTAATATTTTTTCTAAAAAGAAGCGATAAAATGTAAAAAGCATTAAATATATTTTCCTTTATTTATAAGGGTTTTTATAGGATTTTCCATAAGGTGGTATATACCAGTTGATATTCGTTTTGGCAATATCTTTTTCATTATTCATTTGGATCAACTCCTTTTTATAGTTTTATTTTACCACTTTTTATCTTATCAATTATTGCTTGTGCTCTAGATTCCATATTAGGTAACTCATTTAGACTAAAGAATTTTAATTGTTTACTTTCATTATCAGACACTTTTTATTTCACCAGTATAATTAATTACTTTAAACAATACTATTACTGTACACATTTTATCTCCATTAGGATATTCAAAGTAATACTCATCACCAGATAATACAGAAACTAATTCAAGCTTATCAGCACTTATTCCTGCTTCTTCTTTTAATTCTCTAACTGCAGTTTCTTCGATAGTCTCATGTAGTTCCATAGAACCACCTGGTATACCCCAAGTATTTGTATCACTTCTTAAATTTAAAAGTATTTCATTTTTTATCATTAAATACCATTGTTGTTGCACCTAATCCTATTAAAGGCTCATGTCCAACATATTTTCTTAAGTTCATTATATATCCCATATTTACACCTCTTTTTTATAAATGGTTAACCGTCAATATCAAGTATCAAATACTATGCTATTTTTTAAGCCTATTTTTTATCTGTTTTAATCATTTTTAAATTATTTATTAAAAAATGTAATTACTAAACACTTATTTTTCCTTTATTTTGTAGGAGTTTCGTGAATGGCTAGACTAAATCAATATCAACCAATTGATATTAGTTTTATTTTCGTTCATATTATCACTTCCTTTATTTATCAATAGTTTAAATATATTTCATTTCTTATTTTACCATCATTTAATTTTGTATTTCCTATTTTTTGAATAGAAGCAACTTTTTTTATAGTATCTATTGTTAAAACATAAAAATTATTATCACTATTTGATAATGATTTTTATATCATCATTTTGTCTTTCAAATGACTTAGTAGTTGCTGATGGAACTGTAATTGTTAATTGATCATGATAATCTTTCGAATTTGTAATAAATGAACAATGTAAATGTCCAGTTAAAATACATATTAATTTACCATTATCTCTTTTAGAAAAATCATAATTAATTCTTGGATTTTTTAAATACTTTTTATATTCATCTTTGACGCTATACTCTTTTTTCTATTTTTAAACTATGCTGAAATGCATTTATAATATCACCAATTGATTGCCTAAAATACTAAGTTGCAAATAGCCATACCCATCACTCAAATCTTCTTTTAAATTTGTTTTAGTAACATCAGCACAAAAACTACAATTTCTATAAATTGGAGCTAAATCTGAATTTGATGCATTAAAACAATAACTTGATAATCATCTGGTGTATTATCTAAAGTAGAAGCAAACCACTTTAATTGCTCACTAGAAATATACCTTCTATGTTCAAAACCAATTGTTTTATCACAATTTCTTGTTGCTTCATATTCAAAGATGCTTATAAGTCTTATTTTAAAATCATCAAAATCTTTATAATAATAACAACTCTTATTATTAAAATTTTTTTTTTCATCTAGATACTTATTTTCCAACATTGGATAAATATATATATTAAAAAGTTGTAAAGAATCGATACTTTTATAATTATCAATCCCGACATCATGATTTCCAATAGTATAATAAATTGGTTTAGAAATTTGTAAAGACTTTTTTCCAAAAAATAATTTGTATCATCATCACAATATGTAGATACACTATCTCCTAAACATATACCAATATCGATATTATTTTTTTTTTTCTACATATTCTAAATATCT
>VOFC01004541.1_pt1 | contig 27375 bp, 50 predicted proteins | sample 5384161 | NCBI WGS metagenome assembly VOFC01 (sample SAMN12384722, study PRJNA508395) | human gut metagenome | isolation source: healthy gut B | host: Homo sapiens | reverse complement strand
AAATCGTTCATGAAAAATACGGCTATACCATTGTATATGATAACGGGAGGTGAATCATGAGAATAAAAGAAATCAATACATACATTTAGGAGACACACGACATATAGCATTTATCAATCTTATGCAGGAAGGTGCCACTCCTGTTACTGCTATGCTTCTTGGAGGACACACGAATATTGAAATGGCAAGCCACTATTATTCAAATGTCATTCAGTTTATTGAGTGCCAGACCTATAGGCAATACAGAAAATGCATCTGCGGAGATGTTGAATACAAATTATCACATGCTGACAACCTCCCTCCTGCGGATGAATTTAAGCTGTTATCAGACGGCGGCATATGTTATTCATCACAATACCAAAACGGCTCTATTTCAGACTGTATAAATGTTTCTGGTCCTAATGGAGAAATGGATATTGTCCAGAATGTGTTTATTACAGGAAACAAGGCACTTCCTTTTTCCAGCGATGATATTTACAAACGCCATATCGAAGACAGCAAAACATTGTTTCTTGCCGTGCAGTCCGTAATGGAAGGAAAAGGTAACACTGAAAAACATAAACGAGGCAATACTAAAACTAAATTCGAGCAATTATTCTTACAAAGCTTTACCTGCTGGAAAAATATGTTCATGAAGGAGAAAAATAATGGCTGCCCAAACAAATTGAGGATGATGTCTTATTAGACTTAATTAAGAAATTTTTAATGATGAATGCCGGGGAAATATTAAGAAATTAAAGGCTTCTGAAATAGTTAAATATATCAATGCAAATGGGTATCCGGATTATCCTGCAACCACTTTAAGGCGCACTCCTATTGCCACGAAATATATTGAAGAACTAAAAGCTACTGTAGTTGATGAACACTATGTTACATCTGTATCTTACCAAACGATCGATGCAGCGCTATTAGTAGATTCAAACCGTTCAAGAGATACACTGATCAAAGCTATTACAGACAGGGATAATTACTATAAGATGATTGCTGATTCAGCTGCACAGACCTTTGAACGATACAATACACTATCAAAAATATGATACCGAAGTGATTGCCCGCAAAAATCAGAGGATACAGTTTCCACATTAAAAGAATTGAACTCCGAAAATAAAAATCGAATACAGGAACTGGAAAAAAGAACTGAAAGCCTATAAATCTGTTGTTGAAACCTATGTTTACCCCGAAATTGCTAATGAATTATTAGCAAAAAAGAAGGTGCTATAAGACAGACGGATGAAATAATTAAAGCCGACTCACTTGAAAATGATATTATTACTGCTACAACTGACATCAAAAAAGATTTCCAAATCAGAAGCAATGTTATTGAGGGATTATTCAAACTAGAGGATTAAAATGGGAAAGAAAGTATCTGATATACCACACATGCTTAAAATGTGGGATTTTGAATTAAATACAGATGAGCCAGACAAAGTATCTGTCCATCTTGAAGAGCCAAGATATTGAAGTGTACGGATTGTGGGTATTCCTGGACTTCTTCTGTAAAAAGCAAGATACAGAAGTTCCGGCAAATGCCCATGTCATGAATCGAATAAAGTTATTATGAAAGGTGTCAATGATGCATTGACTATTGTAATAGGACTTTCTGACATGCTTGATGAGGATAACGATTTTGACTTAATCCATACACAGGAATTGATTCGTCTATATCTGTTAATCTGTACTGCCGGGAGTGTGGCAGAAAATGGTCCGCGATGCTTAAGTCACAGGTAAAAAAGACGGAAGCGGTGGCTATATTGTCGCCGGATGTCCCCATTACAACACTGTCAAACGTCAAAGGTCAACGTCCCATTCTGTAATGAAGTAGAATCCATCTATCGCTTTTGGGATGATAATAACCCACTTGATCCACGCAAAACAAAAGTCAAACTCTACCCAAAAAGCTCATTTTATATGCAAAAACTGCGGATATGATTGGATTACGGAAATTCGAAGCCAAACCAGAGGTACCGGCAAATGTAAATGTTGTGAATTGCAACTTGTAACAAAAAAAGGCTACACCGATGTTTTTTACCCTTATTCCAGACTCCAGGAGATATTTTAATTTCGACAAAAAACAAGAATATTGACATATATTCCATTCCTCTTAGAAATTCAGATATTCCAATAAACTGGAAATGTCCAGATTGCGGATATGAGTGGTCTGCTCCTTTGGCTTCGCGCATAGATGGAAAGAAGGGTTCTTATACATTTAGAGGTTGTCATCAATGCTATTTACATAGTGTAGACCGTATTACTCCGGTAGCTTCTATACCTAAGTTAGTAAAATATTGGGATTTTAAGAGAAACAAAGGGATAGACATCAACCTTACTTCTGCCAATTCCTATAATTCTGTCCATTGGAGAGATAAAGCATGCGGATATGAATGGGAAGAAAGCATTAAAAGGATTCAATGGCAGAGCGATGGATGTCCATTTTGTACTGGAAAACAGAATGCCATAATACTTGGTAAGAACGATATCTTTACTATATGTCCCGAATTGACTTCTATTTACGATTTTGAAACGAATGAACGCAGCGGTGTTGATATATGCTCTTTAGCACCTAATTCAAAGATAACTTAGGAGCCTTTGAAGCAGCGATCTTCATTGTCTCGCCTGTCTGAGGATTTCTACCCTCTCTTGCTGCTCTCTCTGAAACCTCGAATGTACCGAATCCAACTAACTGGAACTGTCTCCGCTCTTGTCCAGAATCTCGTTTACGATAGCATCCAGTGCCGCGTCACTCGTCGTGTCCGCTGTTCCCGTCGATGTAGAAGACGAACTTGAAGACGAACTTGAAGACGAACCCGAGGCACTGCTGCCCGATTGGCTTCCCGCGCAGGCTTCCCGCAAGACTTCCCGCCTGTCCGTCTGCGCTCTCTCCTGTGGATGTGCTGCTGTCTGCCTCCGACGACTGCGTCTCACTTCCGGTCGTAGTCGACGAGCTTCCTGATTCGCCTGTCATTCCGATGGCGATCGTTGCCTCCGGTGAATTCACGAACAGCTTTTTGCTGTACGTATCATAACCGTCCGCCGTCACGGTGAGCGTATGTACGCCATACTGTAATTCCACCGGCTGGCTGTAATCCACCAGCTGCCCGTCTACCTGAAGCCATGCGCCCTCAACATTGACTGCGAAGAGAATGCTTCCGTACTTCGGTCCCTCGCCCTTTTTAACGTCTCAAGATCCAGGACCGTCTCCTGCCCTCTCGTGATCGTAATCTCCGTACTTCCGCCGTATCCGTTATTCGCGACGAGCCGCCGTGTATGTTCCCTCAGGAATCTCAATCGACATTTCACCGGTAATCTGGGCAAATACCTTGCTTCCCACCTGAATGTAACTTCCATCAAAGACACTGGTATTGACCAGCTTTAACGAGCCGTGTCCGGTCGTCACCGAGATGGAATAGATTTTCTTGTCAATTCCGACCACACGAAGCGTATCCAGTGCCGTCAGATCTGAAAGCTGGAGGGAACTTCCGTCCGAAACCACAAGCAGATCCTCATCATACGAATAATTCGTATCCGCAATCTTAAATGCGCCGTGCTCTTCATCTACACTGTATCTGGTCACATCCGGGTATTCCCACGCCAGATCGGAGATCTGCGCTTCCACAAGCCTGCCCTGCTTATCTTTTTTTCCCCGACACGGATAATGCGCCCCGCGTCAAATCCGGACACCGGCGTCCGGCTGCCGTATTTGTCAAGGAACCGGGTAGCAATCGTGTAATTATACATATACTGCTTGCCGGAGTTCAACTGTGTTAAGATCAGACACTCCGCCTGCATATCATTGTTGGTGATTAAAAACAGGTCTGCTCCGATCGACGTGCCTTCCTGCTCCGTCCCCTGTTCCATTGCATCCAGCACGTCGTTCGCATCCGCCTCCGTCCCGACGGTCTGTGCTGTGTTTTCCGCATCCTTTGACGGATTATAGTAAGTTCCTGTCACAACTGTATTGTGCTTTTTTTCCGCATCCGGCCAGCAACAGCATCATGCAGACCGGCAGGATCCATCGAACTATTTTCTTCTTCAAGTATATCTGCTCCTTTATCGTGTACACAATTCTACGGCAAAAAGTACCGCCAGATTGATTATATCATCTTTTTTGCGCTGCTTTCTGCGCATCCGAAGTTCCACCGGAACTTCTAATATGAATCCGGTAGGATTCATTATATCATATTTGATTTGCCAGCGGAACTTTTTATCTCCGGACGCAGGCGGCTGCAAGGTGAAATGGCGCATCATTTCCAGGAATCGTTCCCGCTCATCCTCCTGCCGTATGAATTTTTCCAGCTTTTCAATATTGCGTCCGGACACCCATGCCTTGTGTGTGTTATAGTAGCGGTTCGCAATTTTCCAGAATTTTTCCGGATATGCCATATACAGATACAGATAGTTCAGTTCCACGGCAGTCAGCCGGCGCACACGGTCATACGCACAGATGAGATCCATGCCAAGTCCGGTGTTCCAGTTGTTTTTTCCAGCATTTTCCGCATGTAATTCGCCAGATCGCTGACCTGTATCTGATAGGAAAAGCACTCAAAATGGACAATGCCGATTCCGTTTTTGGAAAACAGAATATTGTGCTGGTTATAGTCACCGTGACAAAACCCGGCGCTCTGCCCGCCCTGTCCTATCGCCGAAAGTTCCTGTGCCACCTGCCTTGCTTTTTTCCATAAAGCGCTCATACTGCCCGTAAAAGAGCACTTCAAAATCATTCTTTTTCTTCTTGGACCGTATGTAATTCCGGACTTTGACCAGTTCCCGGTTATGCTTCTCATACAGTTCCTGCAGTTCATTCGGGTCGTTGCAGACAAACTCCGGAACCGTCTCCGAATAAGTTCCCGCCGCGTTGTGCAGCATTGCCAGTTTTTCCGCCCCCGCGATCATGTCCGCCCGGTTTCTGGTGTCACACTCGCTCCCGGAAACAGCCGTCAATACCATATACTTTGTCTCATCCTCCGCGACGGCAATCGGGCGTCCTCCTTCGTCCGCACGACCTGCTCCGTTAAGAGTCCCTGTCCACCCAGATGCCCGAGTATGGCAGAGAGAAACTCTGCCCACTCCGCCGAGCCTTTGTATTCTTTTAAAAGTAACTGCCCCTGTGTTGTATCACAAATATAACTTTCACGCCCTTTGGAAACCGCTCTCACTTCCAGGTCGTACTGCTCCAATACCTGCTCCGGTCGATTATACACAAAAACCCCTCCATATGATTGATCTGCGGCTGCTCTGCCGTGTCTCTTCATCATATGTGAGGGGTTTTTATTTCATGACCTGTTTTGATCAGAAATCTTTCCTGTCACAATTTTTAATAATTGTTCCTTCGTATTCAGCCCGGATCTTCCAATACCCGGTCCAGCAGTTCATTCAGCATCTCCCCGATCTGCTTTCCCGGCTGCATTCCGGCTGCAATCAGATCCTGACCAGAAACCGCCAGTTCCCGGATCGTAAGACACTCTTTTTTCTCCATGCACTCCCGATACATCTGTTCATATGCGTCCACATACGCCAGCTTTTCCGCGCGCCGGTACCCGCTCTGCGCCAGAATATCCGCGCGCTTGACCGCAAACAATGCCGGATACTGTTCCACGCCGATCCTGTGCATCGCCCTGCGGACCGCCTTCCCGGAAAGCTCCGGATTATCATCGTGCCAGTGCACCAGCCGGCACACCCGGTCGGTGGTATCGTTATCGAACTTTCAGTCGGCGCAGAATTCCACGGGCCATCTCGCTTCCGCGCGCCGGATGTCCGTAAAAATGATCCACGCCTTTTTTGTCCGCCGTCCTGCAGGCAGGCTTTGCAATGTCATGCAGCAGCATCGTAAGCCGGAGCACCTTATCCGCCGGCACCGCTTCGATCGCCTTTAGCGTATGCTCTCCCACACTGCAGCAGTGATGCGGATTGTTCTGCGGCGTCTCCATCATCACGTCAAACTCCGGCAGAAAAACAGCCGTAAGCCCCGTGCAATACGCCACTTTCAGTTCTCCCGGATTCGGCGAAGTCAAAAGCTTTACCAGTTCGACCTGAATCCGTTCCGCACTGACCTTTTTATATTGCCCGCCAGTCCGGCAATGGCTTCCTGTGTCTCCTGTTCAATCGAAAAACCAAGCTGCGCCGCAAAACGGACCGCCCGGAGCATGCGAAGGGCATCCTCCGAAAACCGCTCCATGGCATTTCCCACACAGCGGATCACGCCTCTCTCCAGATCGCCGATTCCGTCAAAGGCATCCACCAGTCCGGTCACTTCATTGTAGGCCATCGCATTGATCGTAAAATCGCGGCGTTTCAGATCCTCTAGAAGATTCGCGGTAAACGCTACTTCCTTTGGATGCCTCGCATCCTCGTATTCTCCGTCAATCCGGTAGGTTGTGACCTCGAACCCCTCATGCTCCAGCATAACTGTCACCGTCCCATGCTGGATCCCGGTATCAATCGTGTGCCGGAAAAGAGCCTTGACCTGCTCCGGTCTCGCCGAGGTCGTAATGTCCCAGTCCTGCGGCGTTCTCCCGAGCAGGGAATCGCGCACGCAGCCTCCGACCGCATACGCTTCATATCCGTGCTCGCCTAAGGTATTCAGAATCCTCGCAACCTTCGCAGGCAGGCTGATCTTTGCATTTTATCCACGCACTTCTCCTTAATATGCCTTGCCCCAGTATACCAGCTTGTGCGCCGGTCTGCCGCAGCATACGCAGGTTCCGGAAATCTGTTCCTGATCATGGAACGGGATACAGCGGGATGTCACGGCAAGCTCCTCTTTGATCTTGTCCTCGCACGCCTGATCCTCGCACCACATTCCACGGATAAATCCCGGTTTGTTTGCCGCGATATCCTTAAATTCATCGTAATTGTGTGCATCCCAGATATGCGCGTCGCGGTGTGCCTTTGCACGCTCGAACATCTCTTTCTGGATAGTCTCTAAAATCTCCGGAATCTTCTGCTCCAGATCCTCCAGTGCGACCTCGATCTTCTCTCTGGTATCTCTGCGCACTACCACGCACTTGCCTGCCTCGATGTCCTTCGGTCCAAGTTCGATACGAACCGGAATTCCGCGCATCTCCTGCTCGGAGAACTTCCAGCCCGGGCTCTTGTCCGAGTCATCCAGCTTCGCGCGGCATACTTTTCCAAGGCGCTCGCAGACGCTCTTTGCAGCATCCATGACGCCGTCTTTGTACTGCTGGATCGGAATCACCATCGCCTGTACCGGTGCAATTCTCGGCGGCAGAACCAGACCGGAATCATCACCGTGTACCATGATGATCGCACCGATGAGACGTGTGGTCACACCCCAGGAAGTCTGATGTACATACTGAAGCTTATTATCTTTATCGGTATACTGGACACTGAACGCCTTTGCGAATCCGTCGCCAAAGTTGTGGCTGGTACCGGACTGCAGTGCCTTTCCGTCATGCATCAGCGCCTCAATCGTATAGGTAGCCTCCGCGCCCGCAAACTTCTCCTTCTCGGTCTTGCGTCCGCGGATGACCGGCATTGCCAGTACCTCCTCGCAGAAGTCCGCGTACAGATTCAACATCTGGATCGTGCGCTGCTCGGCTTCCTCTGCGGTAGCATGTGCGGTATGTCCTTCCTGCCACAGGAACTCTCTGGAACGCAGGAAAGGTCTGGTCTCCTTCTCCCAACGTACCACGGAACACCACTGATTGTATACCTTCGGAAGGTCACGGTAGGAGTGAATAATATTTTTATAAAAATCGCAGAACAGCGTCTCAGATGTAGGTCTGACACAGAGACGCTCCGGCAGCGGGTTCAATCCGCCGTAGGTTACCCATGCAACCTCCGGTGCAAATCCCTCCACGTGATCCTTCTCTTTTTCGAGCAGGCTCTCCGGAATAAAAAGCGGCATGTATACATTCTCCACGCCGGTCTCTTTGAATCTGCGGTCAAGCTCTTTCTGGATATTCTCCCAGATCGCATAGCCTGCCGGACGGATGATCATACATCCCTTTACCGCGGAATAATCGATCAGCTCCGCCTTTTTACCACGTCCGTGTACCATTGTGCGAAATCAACATCCATCGATGTGATCGCTTCTACTAATTTCTTGTTGTCCTTTGCCATCATCTATCTCCTTTTCATAGCTCTTACTGCCGTTGCAAGCAGCTTCAAGGTTGTCTGTGTGCAGGCTCCTGCACAACTAATGATTTTATGATAAATGGAAAGGGTTGTCAATTTCAAACGCAAGATTTCTGCGTGTTTTCGGGTGTCTGAACCCGATTTTGTACGAACAGAGGCAGAGCGGTTCCCCCGACAGCTTCATATTCTCTTTAAAATTGTACTTCCGGTCTCCCACAATCGGCATCCCTGCATGTGCCAGCTGCACGCGGATCTGATGATGTCTGCCGGTTCCCAGCTGAATCCGAAGAACGGCGCGCCCGTTTTTCTGCTCTAAAACCTCGTAGGAAAGCTCTGCCCTCTTTGCTCCCGGCGTACTACTTTCTACAACCGCAGACGTATTGGTTCTGCCGTCACGCAGAAGATAATCTGTAAACTGCCCCTTTCCGGCTTCCGGCACCCCGTCTGTCACGGCATAGTAAAACTTGTCCGCCAGCCCCGACGCAATCTGCCTGCCAAGTGCGGCTGCCGCCTCCTTCGTCTTTGCAAACACCATCACTCCGGATACCGGCTGATCCAGCCGGTGCACCACTCCGATATACGGCAGTTCGCCCTTCCCCGCCCGCCTGTTTTTAAGCAGGCTCTCCATATCCGCCTGTCCGAGTCTTTTCGTCTGTACCGCCACACCTGCCGGCTTTTCGCAGACAATAATCTGCTCATCTTCAAATAAAATTCTGATCTCCATATTCTAAACCGCATCCACCATAGTCTGTGCCCACTGGCGTGCATCCGCAAAATCTTTCTCATCCGGATGTGAAAGCGCCTCGTCAAAATTTTTTACGCTCGCATTCAGCTTCTGATCTTCCGGGTGCTCCCGCAGCATCGCCACATAGCGGTTTCTCACTCCGATCGGCATTTTCCCCTGGCAGTAAAAGCTTCCGAGCACCTCACTGGTATCCGGAACGCACTCCGTTACCCGGCACGCCAGCTTCTGATAGTATTCTCTGGAGCCACCATAACCGGCAGTGCCGAAAACCGCCAGTTTTTTTCCTTCCAGCTGCTTCAAATACTCACCAACCGTTCCATCACAGCTTCCCTTGTCCGTCCAGGATCCTACAAAATAAAGATCCGCCACAATGTCCGGCTTCGGCTCACCGAAGTATACAATCTCTTCACCGCCAAGCGCATCCCGTATTGCTTCTGCCACCTGTCTGGTATTCCCTGTCAGACTTTTGTATATGATTGCAATTTTTTTCCCACTCATCTGTGCTCTCCTTCGCCCGCTCTGTCATCCTGCTGCCTATGATCTCTTTACCGGCCTGCCGTCGATACATCCGGTAAAATCTGCTTCGCGCGCAGACTCCTCGCCCGGAAGCGGCGTATTTCTCTGCCCGCCGCTCTTAGAGCACTCCTGGCAGGTGTCCGAACCCGCGTTTGCTTCCTTTCTGCCAAATCGACAGGCAGTTTCTTCCGGTCCCGACGAATTATCTGTCGAACCGCCGCTCGCCAGATACACGCCCTCCGCATACTCTTTTTTGTCTCCACAACTTCCGGTTTTACATACTTTTTCATTTTCCTGCACTCCTTCCAAATTATAAATTACAGCTTAAACCGGTACCCTACTCCCCCAGATCGTTGCTGCTTCGCAGCGCAGGCGCTCATTTCAGTACAGCTTCGCTGTGGAGCGCCTGCCTTGCACACCTTTACACATCCTTACGCTTTAAGCTCTACAGCTTAAATCTGTACCCTACTCCCCAGATTGTTGCTGCTTCGCAGCGCAGGCGCTTCATTTCAGTACAGCTTCGCTGTGGAGCGCCTGCCTTGCACACCTTTACACATCCTTACGATTTAATTGTTGCTGCTCTACAGCTTAAATCTGTACCCTACTCCCCAGATTGTTTCTATGTACTGCGGTTTGTTGGTGTAAATTCATCTCGATCTTTTCTGTACTGCGGATCTTTTTGATGTGTACCGTCACCGTCGCAATGTCCCCGATGGATTCCATATCCCAGATCTGGCGGAACAGTTCTTCCTTCGTAAATACATGATTCGGATTCTCCGCAAGAAATGTCAGAGGTCAAACTCCTTTGTCGTGAACTGCTTCTCCTCGCCGTTGACCCAGACACGTCTCGCCGTCTTATCGATGCGGATTCCACGGATCTCGATCGTATCATTCTCAGGCGTATTGCTGCCGATCAGCCGCTCATAGCGCGCCAGATGTGCCTTCACGCGCGCCACCAGCTCGCTCGGCGAAAATGGCTTGGTAATATAGTCATCCGCTCCCAGTCCAAGACCGCGGATTTTATCGATGTCATCCTTCTTCGCCGACACCATCAGAATCGGCGTGTTTTTTCCTCCCGGATCTGCTTGCAGATCTCAAAACCGTCAATGCCCGGAAGCATCAGATCCAGGATGTACATATCAAAAATCTTCCGTCAACGCCCGTTTCAGTCCGACGGTTCCGTCATTCTCTATCTCCACCTCAAATCCGCTGAGTTCCAGATAATCCTTCTCAAGGTCTGCAATCTCCACCTCATCCTCAATGATCAATACTCTGCTCATATGGCACCTCCTGATATTTTCGTAATACAAAAATACATCACGGTTCCGATGGACTCCTTGCTTGTCGCCCAGATCTTACCGCCGTGGTCTTCAATAATCTTCTTCACAATCGATAATCCGATACCGCTGCCTCCCGTCGCAGAATTGCGCGACGCATCCGCACGGTAAAACCGGTCAAAAATGTAAGGCAGATCGCGCGCGGCAATTCCTCTGCCGTTATCCTCAATCTCGACCTGGATAAAATCACCGACATCCTTGATCCGGATATTGATAAATCCCTTCTGCTTATCGAGATATTTGACCGAATTCCCCACGATATTGTTAACCACGCGCTTTAGCTGCTCTGGATCCGCAATAATCTGACATCCTCGTCCGCATAATTAAAATATGCCAGTCCGATGTTTTTCGCCTCGAGATCGAGCCCGATCTCCTCAATGCAGTCATTAAAATACTCCGCCACATTCAGCTTTGCAAAATTGTACGGAATGCGGTTGGTATCGATCTTCGCATACAAGGTCAGCTCATTGATGAGCGTATCCATCTCATTCGCCTTATTATAAATCGTCCGGATGTACTTGTCACGCTTTTCCGGTGTATCCGCCACACCGTCGATAAGTCCCTCCGCATACCCCTTCACGCTGTGATCGGCGTCTTTAAATCATGGGCAATATTGCTGATCAGCGCCTTGTTCTCACGCTCACCGGAAAGCTTTTCCTCTGCGTTAGCCTTCAGCCGCTGCCGCATCTCCTCGAAATTGCGGCAGAGCTCCCTCGATCTCGTCATTCGTCTCCACATCCACCGTAAAAATCCAGATTACCGTCCTTAATGTTCTGCCTGCGCCGCCACCTGCATCTTCTTGATCGGGTTGATAAAACTTGTATAAATCCACACGGTCAGCGTACATGCTGTCGATTAAGATCAGGATAATCGAGATCCCCACATCCGCCATCAGGCTCTTCAACTCCGGCACGGTCTCCTCAAGGATCGTGATAATAAAACGCCCCTGGCTTCCGTCCGTATACAAAATCAATCTGCTTGATCAGCGCCTGCTTGTCTCCGTCGACATAGATGCCGGTGTCTGCCCCGGACCCTTCCCTCCGTAGGCCGGCAGATCCGTCAGCAGCGACGCCTCCTTATCATCTCCCCACATAGATCAGCTCGTCTCCCCTGCGCACGACAAGATACGAATACTTCTCTCGCAGAGTGTCATTCATCTGCTCCAGAAACGCCTTATTCTCCAGCTTATCCGGATCCTGCTTTGAAAGATCCAGAAGCGTCTCAAAGGACTCGCGCGTAAAACGGCTGAGCAGCTGCATGGAATTGAAAAATAACTGTAATCGTCACTCTCCACGCCGTATGTCTGTTCAATCGACTTCAGCTGGATCTTCTGGAATCCGAAAAGCACCGCCACTGCCAGAAGAATGGGGATAAATATGATAATACAAAATGAAATGATAATTTTATTTTTTGAACTTCATGTCTGCTTTGTCCACCCCCGCAAATTCCGCAAAAAAACGGGTCATGAACTGTAATTCTATGACCCATTATAACACGAAACATCAAAAACCTATTTATTTTTTATGTAAAATTGTCTAAACTTTTCATAAAACTCTACAAATATTTTTTTAATGTCTCAGCCTTATCAACTGCCTCCCACGGAAGGTTCAGATCGGCGCGTCCAAAATGTCCGTATGCCGCTGTCTGACGGTAAATCGGTCTTCTTAGATCCAGCATCTTGATGATTCCTGCCGGACGGAGATCGAAGTTTTCACGAACGATTTCCACCAGTTTCTCGTCAAAAGCTTTCCGGTTCCGAAGGTATCTACCATAACCGATGTCGGCTGTGCAACACCGATCGCATAGGAAAGCTGAATCTCACATTTATCTGCAAGACCTGCGGCAACGATGTTCTTTGCCACATAACGTGCCGCGTAAGCTGCGGAGCGGTCTACCTTGGTGCAGTCCTTACCGGAAAAAGCGCCGCCGCCGTGACGTGCATATCCGCCGTAGGTGTCTACGATAATCTTACGTCCAGTCAGACCTGCATCTCCGTGCGGTCCGCCGATAACAAAACGTCCGGTCGGGTTGATGAAGAACTTTGTCTGTGCATCTACCAGTTCCTTCGGCAGGATCGGATCAAACACGTATTTCTTGATATCCTCATGGATCTGCTCCTGTGTAACATCATCATCATGCTGTGTGGGACAGTACGACAGCTTCCAGACGAAGCGGCTTTCCATTCTCATCATACTCAACGGAAACCTGTGTTTTTCCGTCCGGTCTCAGATAGGAAAGTGTGCCGTCCTTGCGCACCCTGGTCAGCTGTAATGCCAGCTTGTGTGCGAGAGAAATCGGATACGGCATAAGCTCCGGTGTCTCGTTTGTCGCATAACCGAACATCATACCCTGATCTCCTGCACCGGTATCCAGTTCATCCTTTAACCCGCCCTCTTTTTTGCCTCGAGTGCCTTGTCTACACCCATGGCAATATCCGGAGACTGCTGATCAAGCGCTACCATAACTGCACATGTATTTCCGTCAAAACCTGTCTTTGCGTCGTTGTATCCGATCTCGTTGACTGTCTGTCTCACGATCGCCGGAATATCCAGCTTTGCCTTTGTGGTAATCTCTCCGGTTACCAGTACAAATCCGGTACAGCTTGCCGTCTCACAAGCCACACGGCTCATTGGATCCTCTGCCATGCACGCATCCAGAATCGCGTCGGAAATTGCATCGCAGACTTTGTCCGGGTGTCCTTCTGTGACGGACTCAGATGTAAATAATCTCTTTTCCATTCCTTATTACTCCCTTTCTCATCATGTAAAATGACACAAAAAACCACTTGCGAAAAACAAGTGGAAGTGACGTATAGATAATCAAATCCTCTTATTGTTCGAACTATCGCGGATATCGCTTCTGACAGCGCTCATCCATAACAGTATTTGCTCGCTCAGGTTGGCACCTTCCGTAGAGGGGTTGCCGTGACTTCACAGATCCTATGTATCTCCATCACTCTGAATAAGAAAATTTACACACAATATTGAATTTTCAAATCTACGTCTGATACGTTACACCCCTTTCTCCGCTATGTCAAGCTTTTTATTGACTTTCTTTTTTCAAACTTCTATACTGAAAGTAGTTGTAGTAAATATAGGTAGAAGGGGTAAGCAAATGAAAGAATTGGCACTGTACAATTTAAAAGAGGGCATGGTTCTTGCAAAAGACATCACTACCCCCAGCGGACAGGTGGTTCTTGAAAAAGGAAAAGAACTTACGAAGCAGTCGATCCTGCGCCTTTCCTTTTATAATATCAAGTCGGCCTGCATTGTGGACGGGGAAGAAAAGCAGGCGGCTCCCAAGTCCTATTCGCAGAAAATCAAGACTTCGCAGAAGTTTCAGTCTTTCCAGGTGGATCACACGATCGTGCTCAGTCAGATCCGTGTCAGCTTTGAGGGCTACGTGAACGAGGGCAGGCCGTTAGACACATCAGCGCTCCTGTCGAAGGTCGTCGAATTGTTCCAGTCCTGCAAGACTTCTCTGGAATTGTTTAATATGTTACATAACATGCATTCCTCAGACGACAGCGTCTATGTACATTCCCTGAATGTCTCGCTGATCTGTCGGCAGATCGGAAAAAATGGATCAAGGCAGACGACGCCACTTTAGACATGCTGACGCTCGCCGGACTGCTTCACGACATCGGCAAGCTCAAGATTCCAACAGAGCTTCTCAACAAACCGGGCAAATACACCGACGAAGAGTTCGCGCAGGTCGCTGCACACCCAGTACGGTTACGAACTGTTAAAGCCGCTTCCGCTGGATGCACACATCAAAAGCTTTCGCCGCACTCTCTCATCATGAGCGCTGTGACGGCACCGGTTATCCAAACGGTCTTACGACGAACGATATTGATCCTTATGCACGCGTTGTTGCGATCGCGGATGTTTATGATGCCATGACGACCGCCCGCTCTTACCGTGCTCCCCTGTGCGCTTTTCAGGTTATCGCCAACTTTGAGCGTGACGGTCTGCAGAAATACGATACCAAATGTGTTCTCGCATTCCTCAACCGGATCGCCGGCACCTACCAGAACCACCGCATCCTCTTAAGTGATGGTCGTAGTGCCAACATTGTCATGCTCAACGACAAGCAGCTTTCCAGACCGATCGTGCAGTTAGACGACGGTTCCTGTATTGATCTGTCAACTGCGGGCGATCTGCATATTCAGGCGGTTCTCTAAACCGTCGATGTCGTGTCCAAAAGCATCCGGTGCCTGCGATAGCCGGCAGAAGATAAGCTGTAGGCTGGGAAGTTAGCGAAACGCATCGTTCTAAATGCAACCGGCAGCGACGATTCTGATCGTAAAATCCGGTATTTCTAACCATGCCGGACGTCCGGCATCCTGGGATTTTACTCCAAAGAATTCGCCGCTGCCGGTTACATTGGAACGTTATGGTTCCCTCATTTTTTGTCTACAGCTTATCTCCTGTACGCTTTCCCGGTTGCTGGGGGCTTTCTAACACAGTTTTGCCGTTTTAGGAGTCAGAACCGACACGAACCGCAGATGTCCGTCCATCCATTTCCCGATCACCCCGATCACCTTTCCCATCGTAAACGCCGCCAGAATCGTTCCGATTCCAAGTCCGTCGAGATGTCCCAGAAAGAAGATCGTCATGCCGGCGGTCACCGCCAGACAGATCACATCAAACGAGACCTTTATGTTGGAATACGCGGCGCCCGTAATGTCCGCCAGTTCCCTCGGGAACAGATCTGTCGGTATGATCGGCAGACCACAGCGGTTTGACAGTGCAATTCCGATGCAGATCAACAGATAGCTGATTGCAAAATAGAGAATACGGTTCGGAAGCGTAAGCGGCAGAAGATTGATCCACGCCTCATGCACATCCAAAAGTTCTCCGAACACAAATCCCACCACAAAGCTGAACAGATACTGCGGCACAAACCTTTTTCTTAAAATCATCAGGCTAAGCACCAGGACGCCCTGGAACAGGTATGTCCATGTGCCGAGCGAGATCCGCGTAAACACTTCCGAAAACGCGAACGGCACGCTCGAGATGGCAGAGATTCCCGCGCCGGAGTGCAGCATCAGCACCACCCCCGAAGCTAATTAATCAGCACTGCAACAAGCAGTGCCAGTTCTCCTCTCATAGTATGTAACACTTTCTGTTGTATTTCCTGTGCTTCCATTGTTATCCTCCAAGTCTGTCTTCCGCGCTATCATGTCAAAAGAACGTTTTTTTATTTCATAGGAAGGTTCTGCTTTCTTGTATTAACGTTCCGCAGTATTTCCTATGAAATAAAAAATGTCTGCTGCGGGATCCCCTCCCGCAGCAGACCTGATGGTTCAAAACTTCCATTCTATGATACTTTCAGTGTAAACTTCTGTATTTCTTTTTCGTCGGAAACTTTCTCAATCAATGCCCCAAGCAGTGACAGCTTCTGATCAAATGCCTCGTAGCCGCGCTCAATGTAATAAATATCGTCCACAACAGTAATGCCCTCTGCGCCAAGTCCGGCAATCACAAGCGCCGCTCCGGCTCTTAAATCCGGCGCATTGACTCTGGCACCGGTGTACTGGTCCACACCGCTGATAATAGCGATGTTGCTCTCCACCTTGATGCTTGCACCCATGCGTGTCAATTCATCCACATACTTAAAACGGTTCTCGAAAATGCTCTCCGTCACGGTACTCGTTCCCTGGGCCTCTCCCAGCACAACCGTCATCTGCGGCTGCATATCCGTCGGGAAGCCCGGGTAAGGAAGCGTCGTCACCTGTGTATGACGCAGCGGCTTCGATGCCACCACGCGCACAGCGTCATCGAACTCCTCCACCTCGCACCCGATCTCAAGCAGCTTTGCGCTGATCGCTTCCAGATGCTTCGGGATCACATTTTTCACGGTAACGTCACCCTTGGTCGCCGCTGCCGCCAGCATAAAGGTACCTGCCTCGATCTGATCCGGAATAATCGAATACTCTGTCGCATGCAGCTTCTCCACTCCGACAATCCGGATCACGTCCGTACCGGCGCCGCGGATATTGGCTCCCATGCTGTTCAGGAAGTTGGCAACATCTACGATATGCGGCTCTTTTGCCGGATTCTCGATAATCGTCTTGCCCTCTGCCATGCACGCCGCCATCATAATATTGATGGTTGCCCCGACAGACACCTTATCCAGATAAATGTGGGTGCCGGTTAACTTTTCTGCATAAGCCCGCACCAGACCATACTTGATATCCACCTCTGCGCCCAGAGCCTTAAAGCCCTTCATGTGCAGATCGATCGGCCGTCCGCCGATGTTGCATCCGCCCGGAAGCGCCACTTCCGCCCGCTTATATTTGCCGAGCAGTGCGCCGATCAGATAATAAGATGCACGTATTTTTCGGATATATTCATTGTCAACATTAAAATCCCGAATAAAGATCCATTGATCCTTACCGTGTGAGCATCCAGCCGCTCTACCCGCGCTCCAATCTCCTCGATGGCATTGAGTAAAACGTTGGTATCCCTGACATTAGGTACATTTTCTATTGTAACGGTCTCATCCGTCATAACTGCAGCAGATAAGATCGCAAGCGCCGCATTCTTAGCGCCTCCGATTTCCACCTCTCCTACCAGCGGATTTCCACCTTTAATTACATATTGTTCCATATCACACCTCTATGAACGCTTTATACAAACACGTAATTATACTAGCGCTTACATGATTTTGTCAAGTAATTCTTAAGTTCTTCGTTCATCAACCATATAGTGTACATTATACCATAAATTTCATCCATTTGTACAGCATACAACTATTTCCAGTCTGTGTCCTCTTCCCATCAGTTGCTGATGTATTTGAGCGGATCCACTGCTGAACCGTTGATATAAATCTCAAAATGAACATGTGGACCTGTAGAACGTCCCGTACTTCCACTTAACGCGATCGGCTCTCCCTGCTCAACATGCTGTCCAGCCTTCACCAGAAGCTTACTGTTGTGTGCATATCTCGTCAGTCTGCCATCCGCATGGCTGATGACCACGTTATTGCCGTAGCCGCCATTACAGGACGCAGAGATTACCGTTCCGGCACAGGATGCGTACACCGTCGTCCCGATCGGGCATCCCCAGTCAACGCCCTTGTGCATACGTCCCCAGCGTCTGCCGAATCGACGTATATCTTCCTCCGGAAATCGGTTTGATATAGGTCGGCGGAATGATGGTACCGCGCTCAATGACTGCCGCCTGTGACGCCACCATAACGTTCTGATGTATCATCTCGCGGCTTGTTTCCACACCGTTCTCATAGACCACAACGTCATTGCGCTCCCGGTGTCCCGTCGTTTCCCTCCTGCTGTACAACCTCTTTTGTCGTATACCAGGAATCGTTGTCTATGATGATCGGCTCTTCCATGTAGTCCTCCTCATAGACCTCTCCCTTTTGTTACCCGAAGCTGCAGATCCGGCTCCGGCACCGCAATGATGAGTTCCTGACCGTCCCTTATCATCGCATCCGCGCTGTAGCCCGTTTAACGCCACGATCGACGACACTGTCGTATCATGATCCATCGCAATCACGGAGAGACAGTCTCCGCTCTCCACTACATATATTTTATTCGATTCTTTCTCTTTTGTTACTTCGGCAACCTGTTCATCCACATCTGCAATCTGATCGGCATCGACATAGTTCTCGAACACATTCACCCGCTCCACAAATTCCATATCAAGGATGCCTGTCTCATACGTGGCTTTTGGATCTGCAAATGCCTCCTCCAGCGCACAGATCACATAGGCGCTGATTCCTGCCTGCGGCAGAGAAAGCCTGTGCTTCCTCCAGCACCTTTTCATCCGCTGCAGCCCCTGCGTCCCTTCTGGCAAGAGACGCTGTCAAAATTCCGCTCACATGGGAGCCCCGATCCGCAATGACCGCCCCGTATTCATCCGCCGCATCCGCAGAAGCCTTCACTTTTTTCCAGAAAAAGACTCCACCTCGTCCATCGTCGCAAAGTTGGCGCGGTATTCATCGATCGCCACTGTATAGACGCGCTGCTTTTCCTCTGCATTTTTCTCACTTAGTATGTTCTCTACGGCTTCTTTTTAATTCATTCTCCGACAACAACTTCTGGAACGGTTTTTCTACACTCCTCACTGCTCCATACGACTTCGCCGCTGGTTCTCTCCCCGGTCTTTTGCGTCAGTTCCTGTCTCGCCTGACGGACGATGTCATCCATATCAGTTTTCTCCGGCGCATACCCGATGATGCGGTCATCCACGCGCACCTGCCGGTATGTCTGGCCGATTCCAATCTGCCCGGAAAGACAAAAAGGACTCCGCCGACCGCCAGGACTCCTACCGCAGCTGCCTGCCAGACTGCCTGTTTTGTAAACGTTTGTTTCTTCATTGAAAGCGTTCCTTCAATTCCATAATTTTCTCAATCGTCTGTTCCACGTTCAAATGATGTTCATCCACAATCACATCCGCATATTTCTCGTACAAAGGCACACGTTCCTCATAGAGATCATGAAGTGTCTGTCCGTCTCTTAAGACAACCCCTCTTCCCCTTGATGTCCGAGAGCCTGCGCTCCAATTCCCGGTACGGAAGTTTCAGATAAACCACCGTACCGATCCGGCCAAGGTGTTCCATCGCTTCCGCTCCGTACACCACGCTCCCGCCGGTTGCAATAATGGCATGTTCCGCCTCGATCCCGCTGTTGATGCGGTTCTCCACCTTAAGGAATCCCTCCGGTCCGACTTCAGCGATAATCTCACGCAGAAGCTTTCCTTCCTTTTCCTGTATCACCAGATCGGCATCAATGAACTGGTATCCCATCACTTTTGCAAGAACCACGCCAACGGTACTCTTTTTCCGACGCCGGGCATTCCAATCAGTATGATATTCTTTTTCATGTGTACCTTCCTTATTCACTGTGGCTGTTCCAATTTTTTCACAATCTCCGAAAATCCCATAAAATGGGACGCCTTTACCAGAATGGTATCCCCCGGTCTGCGGTACTCCAGCAGCGCCTCCTCCAGCGCCTCTTTGTCCGGTTCCGCATAGACCCTGGTCTCCGGCGCTACACGCCGCGCCTCCTCCGCAATCTCCCCTGCAAGTGTTCCGGTCACAAACAGCGCATCGATCTTCTTCCCCGCAAAGTGTGTGCCGACCATTCCGTGCAGCTTTTTTCCTCACTGCCGAGTTCTCCCATATCGCCGAGCACGGCAATCTTTCGTCCCTTCGCCTGGGACAGCACGTCTATGGAAGCCGTCATGGACACCGGATTCGCATTGTAGCAGTCGTCGATAATTGTGATGCCGTTCTTCCGGATCAGATTACTCCGCCCGCCAATCGTGTGCGCATGCTCAATTCCAAGCTTCATCTCCTCCGCATCAAGTCCCAGCCGTCTTGCCACGCAGACTGCTGCAAGCGCGTTGTATACATTGTGCTCACCAGCAATCGGGATCACCACCTCAAACTGCTGCTCCGGCGTGTGAATGACCGCCTTCGTTCCCTCAAGGCCGATCGCCTCCACATCGGTCGCGTACACTTCCTTTTTCCGCGAGCCGTTTGCTGCCGGTCTCTGTCTCTGCCGTCTTTGCTTCCTGTCCGATTCCATAGAACACCGCCGGTCTGCCATTCACCATCTTTTTTGTCACAGAGCTTATCGTCATCCCCGTTTAATACGGCGATCCCGTCCGGTGCCAGATGCTCAAAACTCTCTCCGTCTTCGCCTTTAAAATGCCGTCTCTTGTGATGAGGTTCTCCAGATGACATAAGCCGATATTGGTAATGACGCAGATATCCGGCTGTGCCATCTCTGCAAGACGGTGCATCTCACCCGAACTCAGAGATTCCCATCTCGAGCACCGCCACCTGATGTTCCTCCCGGATCTTAAAGATCGTCAGCGGAAGTCCAGATCTCATTGTTCAGATTCCCTCGGTCTTTAACACGCAGGTATTTCTCCGGAGAGCACCGACGCGATCATCTCTTTTGTGCTGGTCTTTCCGACACTTCCGGTGATCCCCCAGTGAAACGCTTCATCGAGTGCTTTCTTAAACTCTGCTGCATCCCTGACAATCGTCACACCGATACTGGACCCTCCGCAGCATGGCTTTACGACGCACGGAAGTGTCAGCGGAAGCTTTGTCACATCATCCTCACGATTCTCTTTTTTCATGGCAATGCCTCTCGGTGCAGGAATTCCCGCACTTGCAAACAGCTGTTTTGCCATACCTTTATTCATGGCAATCGCGCTGCTCAAATAATCACTTCCGGTATATTTTACACCAAGCAGATCAAAAGCTGCCTGTAGCTTTCCGTTCTCTCCGTTTTCTCCGTGCAGTGCCATAAACACGATATCTGCCATCTGGCACATACGGATTACATTCGGTCCGAAAAAGCATGGGGACTGATCCTTTCTGGAAGCTTTTACGGCTGCCAGATCCGGTGCTACCTCCGGGATGTCATCTACTTTTACGCTGATTTCATCCGCACGGTCAAAAATTCCGTCCAGATTTTCCTCTTTATCACTGTAACCCATGAACACATCCAGCAAGATCACCCGGTGTCCATTTTCTTTTAATGCAGAAGCAACCATGCTTCCTGTCTTAAATGACACATCCCGCTCTGTGCTGAGCCCACCTGCTAATACTATGATATCCATGATCTGTTTTCCTCTTTTCCATTAATAATAATCCTTCGGATACCGGAACCTTTTTATTTTCCGGCATCAGACCTTTTGTATCATTATATACGTTTGCCGACTAACACAAGATATTATTTTCTTTTAGACACTTTTTTAACAATATCCAGCACTTCTTGTACAGAAAAAAAGAGACTGCTCAGCACTACAGTCTCCTTTTGCACAAACTCCGGTAGGATTCCCCCTTTATTCTATTGCTGCCGGCAAAGCCGCTGCCCTGCGATTCTGTTCCATTTTCCGCACCAGCTCTGCCATGTATTCGAAAAACTTTCTCTCCAGATAGTTTTTCTCTGTGAGATAACTCCCATATTGATACAAAACATTTTTTAATTCTTCGGTTTCCGATAACTCCACTTCAAAAATAAACTGCCTTAACAGCTGCATGCGCTCGTCCTCTATGGAAAGAAGCCAGCTGGCAACCAGTTCTAAAAAATCTTCCCGCTCTATGAGGAACTGCACGTAGCGCCCAATTTTATTTTCTGTATAAATTTTCTTCTTCTCCTTTTTCTTTTGTTTTCCTACCCGAATTTGTATCAAAAACCAACCCCCAATGTCAGTTTCTATATGTAATCATATCTTATTACATATTTGATGTAAAGACGCGATTCGCGTATGCTTTTTACACAAATTATTACTGTATAAATAATGCATTTTACACAAAAAAAGAGGCATCCAATGGATGCCCTCCGGTTTCTATGAACTAGCACTCCGGCTCGATCAGACCAAATGTATTTCCTTTTCTCTTGTATACGACATTGACCTCGTCTGTCTCTGCATTGCGGAATACGAAGAAATCGTGTCCGGTCAGTTCCATCTGCACACATGCATCCTCCGGATACATTGGCTTCATACCAAATCTCTTGGTACGCACGATCTTGATCTCCTCATCCTCATCTGCATCGCTGTCGATAAATGCTTCGTTGAAATTGTCTGCCACATTCATCTTCTTGGATGCAAGCTTGGTGCGGTACTTTCTAAGCTGACGCTCAATAACCTCCTCTACAAGATCAATAGAAACATACATACCCCTTAATAGGTCATGCAGGACAAACTGCTGGTTGATCATCGGATACGCTCCTGAAGATCCGGATACGCCTTTTCAAAGTGCACAACGAACGTCTCCGAGTTCAGCCGCTCCCCGATCGAAAACGCGACGATCTGCCCGTCTCTCCGGAGCACTCCGCCGACAAGTCCCAGCTCCTGCATATGATCAAACGCCTCATGGAGTACCGAGATCTCCTGGTTCATCTCCTCATTCCACTTTTCCTCGCGCATGTGAATCCACGTATACGTCATCGTGCGGCATTCTTCTATGTTTTCAGCTGTCATCGGCTCATAAGACCAGTCTCCCGAATCTTTAAAGCGGGCAATGTGATTGCGCTTTCCGTGCAGTTTTGCCGGCAAGCGTCGCAAGCTTCTCTCTTGCATAGATATAGTCATAGTCGTTCCGGTCTCCCTCGATTAAGAATCTTCCCGGAACCACTCTAGCATCTGCGCGCGGTCCTGCTCGCTGGCAGGTGCTATCAGCAGCTGGATTCCCTCCTCATGGCAGATCGCAAGCAGCTCCTCCACCGCCGCTTTTTGTCGCCGTTTCCAACCGGAAATGAAAAACAATGGATCTCTCCATCTATAAACCGAACTACCAGACAGCCGTGAAGCTCCGCGACTCTGACCTGATAGACATTTCTCCACATAAAATTATTTGCAAACGAGTATTCGCAGGCATTCCGGTCATCCTCCGCGAACTTCCGATCCATCCATGCCTTATCCTGCAGTGTTATCTCGTGAAATACTGTTTCTTCTGGTTTCATAAATACCTCAATTCTAAATTTTAAAAAGGCAAAAAAGAACCGCCAACCTGTGTTGACGGTTCTTTCTTCTCAGCCCTTCATCAGGAACTTAATAATTTTCTCTGTATCTTCCGGCTCGTAAGCGACAAGCTCAAGCTCCGGAATCTCCACATCCGTCTTTAAAATACTGGTAAGTGACACATACTGGCAAAGCTTTGACTTGAGGTTCAGTCTGTCCCCCTCACCGGTAATAAGTTCCACTTTTCCCTGACAGGAGTCTATTACCTTAAAAAATCCGTCGATATCCGTGATGTTCTTGATCTTCATAATGCATGCTCCTTTCTTAATCTGAGTCTCTATCTACACTATAATACGAAAGTACCTCTTCTGCAAGTTCTAAATCGTAAACCTGGAAATATGTTCCTTCAGCGTCTCGGCCGTGTTTTCCATCTCCTTCGAGTCTTTCTGCACATCTGCACTGTTCTCGGAGACAATCTCCGCCAGTTCCTGAATGCTGACCGCAGTCGCCTCAATCTTCTCCGCGGATGCCGACTGTTCTTCCGTGATAGCCGCCATATTGGACGCGACATCGTTTACCTCATGCACTTTCTCTATCATTCCCTGCACGATCCGTTCCGGCAGTCAGACGTTTCTCGCCTGACGCATTGCCTCCAGAATGATGCTCTCCGCACTTTTCGCCTCCGCCTTGGTGAGCTGTGGCGTATCTTTTAATACATAATCGATGCCGAAGGTTATCATATTTCACTTTTCCCATGGAGTGATACGGAAGCACCTCCAGCTTTTCCACATTTGAAAGTGTTGCAAGAAACCGGCCCAGAGCCTCCAGTTCTTCCCTCTGAAATGTAATCCCCGGAACGACCACATGCCGGATCCAGACCGGTATCTGTTTTTCATCCAGATACCTTGCAAACGCAAGAATCTTCTCATTGTCCTGTCCGGTCAGTTTTCGGTGCTCCTCCGCATCCATGTGTTTGATGTCAAGCATCACAAGATCCGTTACAGAAAGCAGCCGTTCCACCTTCTTTAAGCGTTCCCGCTCCTCCTCCGATGTGCCGCCGCACCCCGGAAACATAATGCCCGAGGTGTCCAGACAGGTATGAATCCCACGTTCCTTTGCCCCGGCAAACAGTTCCGTCAAAAAATCAATCTGGAGCATCGGCTCTCCGCCGGTCGCAGTGATTCCGCCGGTCCGGTAAAACGACCGGTTGCGCTCCATGCGCGAAAGGATCTCCTCCGCGCTCATCTCCTGCCCGTCCTCCAGATGCCAGGTGTCGGGATTATGGCAGTACAGGCAGCGCATGGGACATCCTCAAAGAAACACCACAAAGCGGACTCCCGGTCCATCCACAGTTCCAAAGCTTTCCATCGAATGAATTTTTCCCATAAAGTCCTCCTTTTGATCCCATCCGTCTGATATTCATAATGCAATCGCGCGAGCCGGCTTATCCCGGTGTCCCCGCCGCAAAAGCAGCAGGGCACCGGTTCCGGTTCGCGCGATTTATCCTGTCTGTATCACTTCCACATGAACTACATGCGCTCGTGGAAGGTTCTTGCAATGACTTCGTCCTGCTGCTCTTTGGTCAGCTTGATAAAGTTGACCGCATATCCGGAAACACGGATGGTAAGCTGTGGATACAGTTCCGGATGTTTCTGTGCATCCAATAATGTGTCACGGTTTAAAACGTTTACGTTCAAGTGATGTCCGCCCTTCTCGACGTAAGCATCCAGCAGCGCCACAAGGTTCTGCCCTCGCCCGTCTCATCCTTGCCGAGTGCATCCGGCACGATGGTAAACGTGTTGGAGATACCATCCTGGGAATCCATAAACGGCATTTTTCGCTACCGACGCGAGAGATGCTACCGCACCGTTCGTGTCGCGTCCGTGCATCGGGTTTTGCGCCCGGTGCAAAACAACGCCCCTTCTTTCTGCCATCCGGTGTCGCGCACCTGTGTTCTTGCCGTAGGATACGTTGGATGTGATCGTGAGGATCGTGTCGTCGGGATTCCGCCGCGGTAGGTGTGGTTGCCCTTGACATAGCCGATGAATGTGTGAAGCACTTCCTTTGCAATGTCGTCGACGCGGTCGTCATCATTTCCGTATTTCGGGAAGTCACCCTCCACCTCGAAGTCTACAGTGATTCCGTTCTCATCGCGGATCGGCTTTACCTTTGCGTACTTGATGGCAGACAGGGGGAATCCGCCACAACGGAAAAACCAGCGATTCCGGTCGCGAACCAGCGGCGCACCTTCTTGTCATGAAGCGCCATCTCCAGCTTCTCGTAGCAGTATTTGTCATGCATATAATGAATGATGTTTAAGGCATTGACATAAAACACCTGCCAGCCACTTCATCATATCCTTATACTTATCCCACACCTCGTCGTAATCCAGGTACTCGGAAGTGATCGGGCGGTACTTTCGGTCCGATCTGCTTGCCGCTGATCTCATCTACACCGCCGTTGATCGCGTACAGAAGGCACTTTGCAAGGTTAGCGCGGGCGCCAAAGAACTGCATCTCCCTTGCCGATGCGCATGGAGGATACACAGCATGCAATTCCGTAGTCATCCCCGTGCACCCCGCGCACGCATGATAACATCATTCTCGTACTGGATCGCAGAGTGCCTGATGGATGTCTGTGCGCAGAAACGCTTAAAGTTCTCCGGGGCGCTGTACCGACCAGAGCACGGTCATATTCGGCTCCGGCGCTGCTCCAATGTTGTTGAGTGTATTTAAGTAGCGGTAGGACATCTTCGTCACCATATGTCTGCCGTCCACACCGATTCCGCCGATCGACTCCGTTACCCAGGTCGGATCTCCGGCAAAGATGGAGTTGTACTCCGGCGTACGTGCAAACTTCACGCAGCGCAGCTTCATGACAAACTGGTCGATGATCTCCTGGATCTCCTTCTCTGTGAATGTTCCCTCCTTGAGATCACGCTCCGCATAGATGTCGAGGAACGTGGAGGTACGTCCAAGGCTCATTGCCGCACCGTTCTGCTCCTTGACTGCTGCAAGGTAGGAAAAATATACCGCCTGCGTCGCTTCCAGCACGTTGTTCGCCGGCTTGAAATGTCACAGCCGTAAATCTTTGCAAGCTCTTTCAGCATCTTGAGTGCGCGGATCTGCTCGGAAAGCTCCTCACGCTCACGGATGACATCCGAGTACATGATCGTGCGGGTCGTTGCGAGCTGTTCTTCCTTGTCCTCGATCAGGCGGTCCACACCGTAGAGTGCCGGTCTTCTGTAATCGCCGATAATACGTCCGCGGCCATATGCATCCGGAAGTCCCGTGATGATGTGTGCCGAACGGCATGCGCGCATCTCCGGTGTGTAAGCATCAAAACACCGGCATTGTGTGTGTTTTCTGTGTGTGGTAAAATATTCCACCACTTCCGGATCTACATGGTAGCCGTTATCCTCGCAGGCTTTCACTGCCATGCGGATTCCGCCGTACGGCTGCAGAGGGAACGCTTGAACGGCTTATCTGTCTGAAAGCCGACAATCTTCTCCTTGCTCTTGTCCAGATAGCCCGGTCCGTGGGATGTGATCGTGGAGATAATCTTGGTATCCATATCCGAGGACACCGCCTGCCTCACGCTCCTGCTTCGACAGTTCTAACACTTCGTTCCATAAATCTGTCGTATCCTGCGTCGGTCCTTCCAGAAAGCTGTCGTCCCCGTCGTAAGGCGTATAGTTTTCTGGATAAAATCTCTGACATTGATCTCTTCCTCCCAGCTTCCCCCGCTGAAAGCCTCTCCATTCATTCTGCATGATTCTTCTCCACACTTGCTTTGCAATGTGATTATGTTCCCTGCCCGCAGGCAGCATTGCCAAAACATGATATTGGTGAATTTGCAGCTAACCTTTATGACTATAACATAGCGTGCTTTTCACTGTCAATATCAAGTTTTTGTTGCCGCGGGCATTGTTTGTTGTCTTGCCTTGCTACTCGGTGGTATTTTAGCCCGCTTTTTGAGCCAAAGCATCTTTTTGTCTCAGAGGTGAGAATCCCGGGTGCTTTTCGATAAAAGCCCCCTGATTAAAACAAACCGACTGCCCGGGTACATTCGCTTGAGCGGTCGGCATTGAGCATCCACGTTATACTCATGTGGTTCTTCCACTTGACCGTCAGTCATATAACATCTTAATCTTACAGTATATGATGATTTTTCAATAGGAAAAAATTATACAAAATCATAGAACGCCATTCCATTCTTTGTCGAGTTCTTC
>VOFC01005482.1_pt1 | contig 27388 bp, 48 predicted proteins | sample 5384161 | NCBI WGS metagenome assembly VOFC01 (sample SAMN12384722, study PRJNA508395) | human gut metagenome | isolation source: healthy gut B | host: Homo sapiens | reverse complement strand
TTCTAACACAGTAACATAACTGTGAATCGTATCTTCTTTTTTTCTCAATCTGCTCTTATGTCCAATACTGCCTCTTCTTTGTCACTTCCCCGGCTTGAATCTTTTTTTTCGAGTGCAACCGCCGTCAAACTCATTAAACTCATATGCTTCCTCCATTCTGCTTATTAAGCAAAGGTTTTTGGCACCATGTATGTTCCTTCTTTTTTTTCTGCGGGTGCATTTTTTTCAACATGTTCTCTGTCATCTCCATTTGTCACTTCGTCCTCACGGAACACGTTTAATTTGTCAATGTAATCGAGCATACTTTCCATATCTTTTTGCCTGCTCTTTTTCTTCTTCATTCAATTCCAGTTTTGCAAGAATTCCTACATATTCAATGGTTTCATCCGAAATAATATTTGCCATTCTTATCCTCTCTGCTTTCTTTTATGGTTCGAATCTGTTCAAATCCCTTGGGAACAATGTCGTCTCTCGAACATTCTCTTCACCCTAACAGTTTCATTGTCATTGTTGCGCTCCATTCCGATACCAAGTCCACCATGTGGCGGCATGCCATATTTGAAAATCATCATGTACTGCTCCATGCCTTCCTTGTCATGCCGCGTTTTTCGAATTTTGTCCACAGCGTCTGGTAATCGTGAATACGCTGTCCACCGGTTGTGATTTCAAGTCCGTGGAACAATAAATCAAAACTCAGTGTATATGTCGTATCTTCCGGGTCATCCATCGCATAGAACGGACGTTTTTTTGGAAGGATAATGGGTAACAAACACAAAATCGGCATCCATTTCTTCCTTAAAATATTGTCCAATCAGTGCTTCCTCTTCCGGCTCTAAGTCAAATGGGTTGCGGATTGTCCGGTTGTATTTTTCTGCCACAAGTTCTTTTGCCTTGTCAAACCGAACCTGGGAATTTTATCAACCTTTGGCAGTGTGACTTTCAAAAGATCCAATTCTTTTTTTGTACTCCTTTTTGCAAAAGGTTCCATCGTGTACTGCAAAAATCCGGTTTCCATCTCCATAATATCTTCAAAGCTGTCAATATAGCCCATCTCAAAGTCAAGACTGGTATACTCATTCAAATGACGTTTTGTATTGTGTTTTTCTGCACGAAATACCGGCGCCGCCTCAAAGACACTGGCGCCGATTTTGGCGAATGGATCTCGGTAAATCCCTGCTCATAAAGAAAATCACGGAATCCACGGATGATTCCTTCCTGGATTCTAAATTTCGCACGCTCCTTTACATTTCGCAGGGAAAGCGGACGCAAATCCAATTTTGTTTCCAGCGAGGTATTCATTTTCCATTTGTTAATAGCTATCGGCATTGGTTCCGTTGGCTTTGACAAAATGGTTACGGTACGCAGGCGGATTTCAAATCCATGTGGTGCACGCTCTCTTTTGCCACAACACCGGTCACACAAACAGTATCTTCTTCCTGCAATTCTTTCAGCGAAATATCCGTAACGCCATCTTCATAAACGGTCTGCAAAAGCCCCTCGCTCTTTCTCAAACCACAAACGCCACATCGCCCATGTCTCTGATTTTGTGAACTGCACCATTTACCGTTACTTCTTTTTCCCTCATACTCACCGGCTAAAATGTCTTGAATGCCAAGTGTCTTTTTTCTGTCTTTCCTGTTAAATATTCCATAGTAACCTCCATTCCCATGTGTCTTCACATGATTCCACCAAATGATTTTGAAGGTTGCAAAAAGCAACCTGCCTTCGACAGATTGCTTTTGAATAAATACGTCCCAGCAAAGCATCTCTGCCTTCTGGGACGGGAAAAATGTTCATCAAAATAAGAGCCTAAAAACCCGCGGTACCACCCGCATTGAGACACCCCGTCGTATCTCCACTCATTCAACCAATAACGGTGTCACCCGGATGAGCCTACCTCTTATAATCATTTCAACTCATCAGCTCCGGAATGTTCTCCTGTTTACCGCTTCCGCAAGACGCTCGCAGTCCATGACGTCTCTCCCTGTCGTAAAGTCACTGCATAAACAATCGTTTCCTTCATTGTTTTTGCCATGTATTGTAGCACAGAGGGAAAATGTGTCAAGCACCCTTTGAAAAATTTCCCTGCAAAATTTACGTTCAACATCCTCATTCGCCGGGGCTGCTTGATATTACTTTTCCGGTATTCCAAAGCATAACCGCTCTTTTTGCCGCATCGAGACGCTCTTGTTCCGAACGGAAATCAATATTTACCGTGTGACAGCCACATTCCAAACACATCACATAATAACTACAGCCACATTCCTCTTCCATCAAATGCGCCGCCCTCACACAATGGCAGTCACTAATTTCTAACATTTCATCGATATTCATGTTGTTCCTCTTTTCGTTTTATATTTCCTGCTCCATCATAATGCAAATAACAGGCAGGTGTCAACATCTATTTTTGTCCCAAAATAGGGAATATTTGTAATGTATATTATGCAAAAATAACAATTTTTATACAAAAGTGTCCGTTCACTCCCAATTTTGTGCCGTTCACGACTTTTACGATTCACGGTGCTCATAATGTGTTATGATAATAAACGGAGTTGAAATTTTCAGAAGGGAGGATGATATTCACTACATAATTTCAGGAAAAGCGAATAAGCAGGGACCTTTGACTTCTCAGAAGCTAATTTGGGTAAATGCGTTCTAGATATATCCGTTATATATTACAGCATCGGTGGCGAGAGAAAGTGTTTAAAGGAACTTGTGTATATAGAGAGTTACATCAGAAAAAAGCGAACAGGGGCACATAAAAGTTCTGAATATAATGGAAAGAAAAGAAGTTTATTCGTATCGAGACGGGATAACGCTTTTGCGTTATAGTCTCTCACGAATAAGCTTTTTTCTATGTTTTTATAAGTATCCTACATCAAATCCCCCTGTTGTCAAGCACGACTGTAAACGGCCCATCATTCACAAGGGCAACTTTCATATCGGCACCAAACTCCCCTGCTCTACCACCGATTTCTTTTGCGGCAGGCTTCCAATATATACTCATACATCGGCTCTGCCATCTCCGGTCTGCCGGCGTCTGTAAAGATGGACGGTTTCCCTTTTGCAGTTGGCATATAAGGTGAACTGGGAAATCATAAGCAGTTCGCCGGACACATCTTTTAGGGCAAGATTTGTTTTCCCATTTTCGTCTTCAACATACGCATATTCAAAAGTTTGTGTAAAAGTTTATCTGCAATTTCTTTTGTATCATCCTCTCCAATGCCGATTAACACAACAAAACCTTTTCCTATTTCTCCACGTACTTTTCCGTCGATTGTGACAGAAGCACTGCTGACTTTTGTATTACAAAACGCATGGTTTCCTCCTTTTTATACCTTTCTATTTTTCTGGCATGTGAAATAAATAACCTGATATTCTTTTTCCGACTTCCTTCAAAAGGTAAGCGCATGACGCATTTTTTCGTCGTCCAGATTCACAAAGGAATCGTCAAAAACAAGAAATGGTTTGTCCTTTTCTTATACATGGCATCTACCATTGCCATACGCGCACAGATTCCGGCAAGGTCCTTGCGTCCCTCACTCAAAAACGAATTTCCCGCGGCATGCCCATTTCCTCCACAGTCAAATTTACGCCAGCATCAAATCGGTAGTCTTTAGCATCGCCACCATCTACCATTTCGTAATATTTCGTGAATCCTTTCTGCACCGGTTCAATATAACGCGCGGTCAGCGTGTCTTTTGCCTGCTGTAACTTGTCCATTGTTTTTAGCAAAAGTTCGTACTTCTTATTGCCGCTCAAAAATGCTCTTTTCGCTCCTCTAACTCAAGACGGATTTCTGCAAGTTCATCAAGTTTTTCCTCCAGCTGCTCTAATTGTTTCTCGTATGCAGCCATATTTTTCGATTGTTTTCCTGCTCGGTCATCCACCGTTTTTCACGCTCATGGCTTTCACTCAGCCCTTCGTTTTCCCCGGCCTCCTTTGTCTCGCGAATACGCTCCATATCGTGGTCATTTTCAAACTGTGACAACTTTTTTCCTGCCGTCTGCCATGACTGCTCTGCCACCTGAACCCGGTTAATCGCCCCGGCAATCTTTTGCAGTTCCTCGTCAAACGGCTCTTCAAAATCAGACCATACTCTTTTCCGCTAAGTACAAATTCTTCTTTTGCCTGCTCGTATTTCTTTTTCTGCTCCCAAAAACTTTCCAGTTTTTCACAGAGACGACGGTACTGTTTCAGTTCGCTGCGAAGCTTTGACAAGCCAAATGCAAACCGCTCTTCTGAAATTCCCATTTCTACATAACCATCCATGAACTCACGAAGCGATTTTTGAAGAGTCTGATAACGAACCTCATCTTCTTCGCCTACCGCCTCGCTCTTTGCCTGATGCGTCTCATAGGCTATCGTATCCATCTGCATCTGCTGAATCACATCGCGGAAATCGCCGGAAATTCCTTCCGGGAAATAGGCAGAAAGCACGAAAGAAATCTTTTCATTTCCCTGCTCTATCTCTCTTTTTGCCCGTTCCATCTCCTGTTCAAGTTCCAAAAGCGGCTGCTCACTTAAATCTTCTTCCTGTTTTTTCCTTTTGCAGTACAAAAAGGACCACAGCGACAAGCGCCAGAACAACAAATGCTGCCACGCCGGCAAGCACCTGTACGAAGCTAAGCCCCACACCAAGAACCAACGCAAGACAGCCAAGAACAAGTGGAAGCGGTGATGCTTTTTCCGGCTTTTCTGTGCCGCCACCTGCTTTAATGCACGGGCTGTTGTCTGCGCATTTGCAAGCTGATCTTCTCTATGTCGAACATCTTCACAGATTCGATTTAATTTCAGCAATTCTTCCTTCCCCGCATCCCATTCGGATAGCTTTTTTTCAACGTTTCCCACTCATTTTGTTCCGCCGGGGTAAACTCTCCTTTGCGAATGGTCTGTTTCAGCAATTCATATTCGGTAAGAGCCTCCTCCATCGACTGCAGTGCTGCATCCTCCGGAATCTCCTGTCCAAACCGCTGTTTGACAGAAGACACAAGTGCATTTTCCTCGCCAGTCAATTGATTTCTCACCATCTGCTCACGGAACTGTTCGCACTCCCGTCTTTGCTTCTGCCATTTTCCCCATCTGCTCCATCGAAGGAATTTTATCCTCGTAAGGAAATGCATTTTTACTGTCTTCCCACTGTTTTCCCGACTGTTCTTTGGCAGACACAAGTGTCTCATACTCTTTTTCTATTTACCGCATAGTCCATTGCCTTACTAAGTTTTTCCTGCTTCTTTTGCTCCGCAGCAATCACCTCGGAAAGCTCTTTTTTTTTTCTTCACACTGCTTGTAATAAGTTTCCGCCTCTAAAATCCCCTGCCGGATGCTTTCTTCTTCACGAAGTTTCTGCTCTCTTTCTTCGATTTCACGTTTTTCTCTGTTCAGCGAACCGGTTTTTTTTTTGGCGTCATTTTATTCGTGGTATCTTTCAATTTGTCATACACACTTTGAAAATTGTGGATATCATCCGTCTGCTCAATCAGATTGCCAAATTTCGCATGAATCCCGTCGGTCGGTGCAGACTCGCAGTCCTTCTGTGAAAAAATAATACTGTGCGGCCAAAGGATGCCGCATCAATACCAAATAATTCAACACCGATATTCTCGGAAAAATCCTCGCACGGAAGGTTTGTCGAAAGGTCATAGAGTTCAAAAATATCATCTTTATCTTTTTTCCCAAACACGCGGTTAAGCTGATAACTTTTCCCCTCTGTTTCGAATTTCACACTTCCGCCATATACGCCTTTCGTGCTCTGCCACGGGAAATAACGCTTTTTTCATTTACCAGTTTGTCCTGTTTATTACCATTTAAAAGCCAAAGAACATAATTCGGACAAAATTCGCAAGCGTACTTTTTTCCCCATCCGTTTTCCTCGCAGAATGTATTGACACCCTCTGAAAAGTCAAAGGAGACATCGCTTAATTTACCAAAATTTTCTATTTTACACTGTAATAATTTCACTCGATTTCCTCCCCTTCCAAAGCTCGTATGCCATACTGAATCATCTGCGCCTTTTCTTCGTCAGAAAGTACCTCATCTGCCTGCACTAAACGAACGAACTCGCCGCGAAGTGACGCATCGTTTCGATAATCCTCATAGTCAATTCGGATTTTTGTTTTGTCCGTCACTTTCACGGTATAATAATCATCCTGAATCCATTGATTCAAATAATCCAAATCTTTTTCGCTGGCAAGCGCCATCTCGCCAACCAATACAAATTTCACAAAATCCTCATGCGGCAGATGCTCCCTTTGTGCGGTCTCGTTGATGGCATCCATAATCTCTGCCGTGCTCATACAGTCACTGACATCAACTTCCACATAATGTCCGTTTCTAAGGGCAAATGGGATAAATTCACTCGCCACGGTTTTCTCTTCCAAATCCACATCTAAAAAGAACAAAGCCATGCTCCCCATATTCATCAAAGCCACGGCATTCTAAACACCCCGGATAGCAATACTCGCCTCGGCTATCCAGTGTTTCCTTTTATAACCATGCACATGCCCAAGTGCCAGATAATCAATGCCCTTGCCACGCAAATCACGCAGCGGCACGACTTCCGCCTTGTCCTGTGCAGCGTATTCCGCTTCCTGTCCGTGAAGCATCACAATATTTACATCCTCACGGTTTAAAGTCAGCGAATTGGCTATCAGCGCATGATTTTCCTCACACAACTCAACGCCGCTAATCACAAGACGGCATCCCTCATCCGCCTGCACATAAGCGGTCCACTCTTCGCCAAACAATTTTAAATTTTCAGGACATTCTTTGCCATTTGGCAAAAAAGACGCACATCATGATTTCCCTTCAGATAATAAAATGTCATCTCAGGGCGTGTCGAAATCGCATGATAAACTGCATTGCGCGCCGTTGCCGAAATATTTTTCCGGTCAAACAAATCACCCGCAATCAAAACCGCCGACACATTTTCCCTGTCGGCATACTCCATCATCCGGTTAAAAAAGAAGCAAGTAATTCTGCTTTTCGCTCCTTTGCTTTTTCCTTTGTCAAATGCGTCGTCATGCTTGAATCCAAATGCAAATCCGCACAATGAATCAGTTTCATCGCTTCACCCCTTCCTCTTACTCTCTCTCTTTACGGCTCCATCTTCCGCTTGCGCCACACGGCAAAACAAGTCCCTGCTTACCGCGCACCGGCAATCCGATTTCATCTGCTTCAACCGTTCCGCCAAAACGGCTTTTTATTTCCAAATTTAACATATAAGAAAGCACCGCCGGCTGTAATCCTGTTGTATAAGAATTAATCAGGAAAAATAATGGCTTGTCTGCAAGTACCTTCGTGCAAAGCTGTACCAGTGGGAAAATTTTTCTTCTATTTTCCAAATCTCGCCTTTGGGGCCTCTTCCATAGGAAGGCGGGTCCATAATAATCGCATCATAATGATTGCCGCGGCGAATTTCACGCTCCACAAATTTTACGCAGTCATCCACCAGATAGCGAATCGGCGCATTGGCAAGCCCGGACGCTGCCGCATTTTCTTTCGCCCATGTCACCATGCCTTTTGATGCATCAACATGTGTCACAGCTGCCCCCGCATCAGCGCATGCCACTGTCGCGCCACCCGTGTATGCAAATAAATTCAGCACCTTAATTTCTTTTCCCGGATTTTTCTTCTTTGCCTCGCGAATCAAATTTCCGCTCCACTCCCAGTTTACCGCCTGCTCCGGAAAAAGTCCCGTATGTTTAAAATGAAATGGTTTCAAATGAAATTTGAGATTTCCATAGGAAATCTCCCACTGCTCCGGCAAATTAAAAAATTCCCACTGTCCGCCGCCTTTATTGCTTCTGTGATAATGTCCGTTTTTCTGTTTCCACTCTCTTACTTTATGCGGTGTGTCCCAAATAACCTGCGGGTCGGGTCTTACAAGAATATAATCTCCCCACCGCTCTAATTTTTCTCCTGCCGAAGTATCTAACACTTCATAATCGTTCCATCCATCTGCAATCCACATAATTTACAATCCTCTTCTTCTATTTATTCTCGCTTGAAAATACACTCTTGATTTCTTTGCCAACTTTTTTTTGCCTCTTTGGTGACAACCTCTGCGGCATGGTCAATTTTCTTGTCCAGTTCTTTTTCTTTGGCGTACCTGCCGGCTTTGTCTGCCGCATTGTTCACGGCGTCAACTGCCTTGCCAAAACCATCCATCATTTTTTCTTTATTTAATAATGGCATAACGCCACCTCCTTGTCATTTGGTATGATTATATCATAAGATGGGGGAAGAAACTAGTGGGTTGTAATAAGATTCGTTTGTTCTTTTTTTTTTAGTTTTGGTAAATCATCTTGATAAGATTTACCAAACAAAAAACTTCAATCGAATTTTTCCAGACGAGGCAACTCTTTTCCCAAATTTTCTACTTTATGGTTGCTTTGCTTGCAAGTGGTTTTCTATTTTGTACAACGCTTTTTTAGAAATTTAGCAAATAGAGTTGCTTTTGACGGAAAAAATTAAGATAAATTGGCGAAAATGGAGTTTAAATTGCAACTCTTTTTTAATTTTGAACGGATTAGCGTTGCCATAATTTTGATGCTTATATATAACGGTTTCTCCATTGCTCCACAACTGCTGCAAACCCACAAACAAAAAAATGGTGCTGGGACAACAGAACAGTCCTAGCACCAACTTTTGTCTTTATTTACTTTCCTTAATTAGCAGTTAATCTCTGCTGTAATTCCACAAGTCTTTGTTTTCGTCGAGAATTGGTGTGACCATAAACAAACTCTTTACCTGACTTGTCCACGACCAACGTATTTGCTTGGGTCCATAGTCTTCTGCAATTCTTCCAAAGTCATTGGGAAGGCATCCGTCAACTCTAAGAGGTTGTTGTCAGGCGCTCTTTTAATTTCTGCCTGCTTCCATGGAATCACGCTCATGCAGTTCCTGACCATCATGATGTTCTCGGTTGCCATAAATGCTTGTTTCGATTGTGAGGAAGCCTTCTGCTACGCTCAGAATCATCGAGCGTTCTCTCAAACCACTGGGTTGCCGATGTAATCGCCGGGTTCAAGGCATCAATCATTACATAGCGGGACAGGGATGCAATTCTTTCGCTTCGCATTGGGTTTCTCTTGTATGCCATTGCAGAGGAACCAATCTGGCTCTTTTCAAATGGCTCTTCCACTTCTTTCAAATGCTGAAGAAGACGGATATCGTTTGAAAATTTATGTGCGCTGGCTGCGATGCCGGCAAGTACATTTACTACGCGAGTATCCAATTTACGGGAATAGGTCTGTCCGGAAACCGGGAAGCATGCGTCAAATCCCATTTTCTTTGCAATCAGTTTGTCCGCTTCTTTACATTTGCTCTCATCACCGTCAAACAGCTCAAGGAAACTTGCCTGTGTACCGGTAGTTCCCTTTCGAACCAAAGAAGTTTCATATGAGACAGCACGTGATTCAAATCTTCCAAATCCATCACAAGTTCCTGAATCCAAAGCGTTGCACGCTTACCAACTGTTGTCGGCTGTGCCGGCTGGAAATGAGTAAATGCAAGTGTCGGAAGATCTTTGTATTTCATTGCAAAATCAGATAATACGGAAATGACATTCACCAGTTTTTTCTTTACTAATTTAAGTGCTTCAGTCATGATAATGATATCGGTATTATCACCGACATAACAGGAAGTTGCACCAAGATGAATGATTCCTGCTGCTTTCGGACACTGCTGGCCATATGCATATACATGGCTCATTACGTCGTGGCGCACCTCTTTTTCGCGAGCTTTTGCAACATCATAATTAATATCTGTCACATGTGCTTTTTAACTCCTCAATCTGTTCGTCTGTGATACGTTGATTTCCATCTGCATCCTTTAAGCCAAGTTCTTTCTCGGTTTCTGCTAATGCAATCCATAATTTTCTCCAAGTCTGAAATTTCATATCCGGCGAGAAAATAAACTGCATTTCTTTGCTGGCGTATCTCTCCGACAACGGGCTTACATATCTGTCTGTATATTCTTTCTTTCCTTTTCTCTATCCTTTTATAAAAAATAGTGCCAGGTCTTTTTCCTTAACACCTATTTACGGTTCAAAACTTCCACGAATATCTTCGGTTGGCGGCTCTACCGGGTAATTTCCGGAGAAGCACGCATCGCAGTAACCGGTTTCTCCCTCAATCAATTCCGGCAGTCTTTCGCCATCTAAGTAACCAAGCGAATCCGCCCAATCAACTCACAAATCTGGGATACCGTGTGGTCATGTGCAATCAGCTGGTCGCAGCTTGGCACGTCGGTTCCAAAATAGCATGGAAACAAAAATGGTGGCGAACTGATTCTTACATGCACCTCAGTCGCTCCGGCATCTTTGAGCATTTTTTACAATGTGGCCGCTCGTCGTACCGCGCACAATCGAATCATCGACCATCACAACACGCTTGCCACTAACCACTTCTTTCAAGGCATTCAATTTAATGTTTACACTGGACTCACGGGCAGACTGTTTGGGTTTAATAAACGTTCTTCCCACATAACTGTTCTTGATAAAACCAACGCCATACGGAATATTTGACTCCAGGGCAAATCCCATCGCAGCCGCATTTCCGGAATCCGGCACTCCAATGACAATATCCGCTTCTGCCGGATGCATCTGGGCAAGAATTTTTCCTGCCATAATACGCGAATTATAAACACTCACGCCATCCACATAGGCTGTCCGGTCTTGCAAAATAAATATATTCAAAAATACATCTTGCCGGTTTTTACCGTGCAGAGACTTTCATCCGATGTAATACCGTTTTTTGTCTAGCATGACAATTTCCCCCGGTTTTACATCCCGGACAAATGTTGCACCAACAGCATCGAGTGCACAGGTTTCGCTGGCAAGCAGATAACTGTTATCCGTTTTCAATCACCAGAGGACGAAAACCAAATGGGTCGCGGGCACCAATCAATTTTCTCGGACTGGAAATCACAAGTGAATACGCACCTTTTAATTTCTTCATCGCATTTTTCACAGCTTCTTCTACCGTACCCGTTTTCAAACGCTCTCTCGCAATGTGGTACGCAATAACTTCCGAATCAATGGTCGTCTGAAAATAGCTCCTGTGTATTCCAGTTCTTTGCGAAGTTCCGGCGCATTTACCAGATTTCCGTTATGCGCTAACATAAGAATACCTTTGACATAATTTAATACTAACGGCTGTACATTTCTGTCCATTGCTCGCACCTGCCGTCGAGTAGCGGACATGTCCAACCCTGATATTTCCTTTGAGTTTTCAAGTTTTTCAGAATCAAAGACTTCATTGACAAGTCCCATGCCTTTTGAAGACAATACTTTTCCTTTCGGTCCTTTTGTATCGCTGACCGCAATACCACAGCTTTCCTGACCTCTGTGCTGCAAAGCGAAAAGTCCATAGTAAATTGTGGAGGCAACATCACCGCCATCCAAATCATAGACACCGAAAACACCACACTTTCATGCAGTCCATCGTAATAAGTTTCATCAACCTGTGAGTTCATTTCAAGTCCTTCCTTTTTGCTGTTTATTCTAACACAAGTATGCCCCTTTGAATCTTATTCTGTAAGATCCGCCGGACGGATGTGTTAATCACTTTTTCATCAATCCTGCCTTCCTCCACGGCAGTAATTAAAGCCTCATAGCACTCCTTGAAATTCCCCGGCAGGACGATTAAATCGCATCCTGCTTTTTACCGCTTCCACTACGGCAAATTCATTTGTATAATTGTTCTCTATCACATTATCATTGAGTGGGCTTGTCATAACAATTCCATCAAATCCGAGTTCTTCCCGTAAAAGTTTCGTCACAATATCCTGCGACATAAATGCCGGTACTTTTTTCACCGTCAACTTACTGTATGCGACATTGCTCACCATCACGCAGTCAGCGCCTGCCTGAATTCCGCTCGCATACGGCACAAAATTCGTATCACGTATCGTCATCAGACTGTCTGTATTTTCGGCAATTGACTCTGTCACATCCGCAGAAACATTACCAATTCCCCGGAAAAGTCTTAAGCGTCACGGAAATTCCGCCCTCGCGCATGCCACTTACAAAATCATCCAACAAATCTGCCACGCCATCCGCATCACTTCCCAGGCAGCGCATTGCGCCACGATGGATTTTGGTCACTTGCCAAATCCGCCACCGGCGCCAGATTCAGATTTCTACCGATTTTGGTCAATTCTCCGGCAATCGTTTTCCCCCGATTCATAAATCTGGTTTGCCGTCATATTTTGTCCCATTTCTTTTGGGGTAACATAACCGGTATCTTTTAAATCCTCAACTTTGGCAGAAATGGAATTTTTCTCCACCGCCGTCTTCCTCTACGGCAACGTAAAGCGCACTTCCTGATACAACGCTCGCCTGTAAATTCTGCACGAGTTTTTTCGTCTGCTTCTGCGACTTATATTCTCCTTCGTAAGATAGACGCCACCCAGGTGATAATCAATAATTGCCTGTTTCATGCTGTCCGTCGCCTTATAAGCGGTTCCGTCCACCGATGGTGATGCATCTAACTGCAGTAAATCCACCAAAAACATCTGTCCTACTTTTTGTTCAATTGTCATTGTTTTTACAATCTTCTCTGCCTCTGAAAAAGCCTCATCCTCTGAAATCAACGGCGTAACGCTCGCTGTTGCAGACGGTGTACTCGTACTTTCGCCGGCTTTCTTCTCAACCTCTTTGTCCGTACCGCACGAGCACAGAAGCAAAACAAGGCTCAGCATAATCCCCATCCACTGATATCGTTTCATCGTCGTGAATCCCTCTTTTCATTGTATCTTTTTTCTCACTCTCTAACGCAAAAGAGCCATATTATCACTAATCATAATGCTGTCAATATTATAGTATATTCTCTGTCTATATGCAAATAAAATATTTCCGTCTTTTTTTCATTTTTTGTGTAAATCACCCAAGCCACCCTGCATAGGATAACAGTGTAAATGAAATTTAGGAGGCAAACCTATGAGTGATTTGTCAGCAACAAACTGTGGCGGAGGATGCTCCTGCAACGAGAACAATTCTTCCTGCTGCTGGATTATTATCCTTTTACTTCTTTGCTGCGGCGGCTGTGGTAACAGCTTTGGCGGCGGCATGGGCGGTGATTGCAGCTGCATCATTTGGATTCTCATTATCCTCTGCTGCTGTGGAGGCAATAACGGATTCGGTGGATTCGGCTGCGGCTGCTAATTGAAGCGTGCGTAATCATTAGGGGAATCGAACCCCTATGGACGCAAAAAATGGGGCGGATAACCGCCTCATTTTTTATTTTCGATTCATTAAATTAGAACTGTTTCTCTGATGCATTCTGCTTTCCTCTTCCCATGTCTGCGGAAAATATTTTCTCTTCTCCTCTGGTGTTAATGATTCATAACACGCTAAATCCACCTCATAAATTGTTGTATCATCCACAATCACTTTTGTCCTTTCCTTCATCGGTATCTGCCCGCCTTATGTTTGTTGTTATCATTGTATGATGGCAGCAGATTAAAGGCACCATGTCTTGAAACCACATTATTTTTTCTCCAAAACAATAATGTTATTTGAGAAATTTTTTGCCCCCGGAATTTTTCCAATCACATGATATATCGGCATCATTTTTTCATTCCCTCAATCAGGCTTTTCTTCTTTATAGGAAAATGCCGGCACGCTTTTGCAGCAATTTTCCGTTTTTGACACCCCATGTAAATTTTGCATTACTGCCTTCAATTGATTTTTCCTTTATATGGCGCACAACAAACGGCGACATCGTCTCAATCATAACGGTAACTTTCGAAAAAGTTTTCTCTATAATGGAAAACATCTGCAGCACATCTTTTTTTTCTTGTAAATACATAGAAAGTCCCTCAATCACAACCAATACATTTTCGCCGTCACATACGATTTCATCCGTGTAAGATGCGTCCATCGCTGACTTTGCAATCTGATAAATCGGTCCGTTTTCCGCAAGAAACTTTTCTCTTATCTCCATTGTTTCCGGCAAATCAACATTGTACCAGCGCAGATACTTTCCTTTCATCCGGTAACATCTTGTGTCCATACCACTGGCAATATTTATCACAACGGTCTTTGATTTTTACTCAAATACCGCTCTACCATCTCATCCAGCACAATCGTTCTTGCAATTACGCCATAACTCATCGCCTTATCTTTATCCGCATTGGAAAAGTCGTAATCCAGCTTTGACACAATCTCTGTCGCCATATCATCCCGAATCATCGGATTGTCTTTCTCTGATTCCTTTGCCCTCGCATATAAAGTCTGAATCATTGTTTCCGGCACACCGGTCACACTTACTTTCTCTTTCATCGTATCATCCTTTCGTAACGTTTGTTATGAATTGTTATGTTGTAAAAAAAAAAGCTCCACAGTTAGTCTCTGTGAAGCTTTCTTAAACTCTCTATTAATCTTTCGGTTCCGCCTCCGGCGTAAATACCAATCTGTTTCACTAAATACAGGCTGTATACCATGTCATAATCTTCTTTTACAATCTGCAAACAACTGTCTAATCGCTGCTTTGCCAATATTTTTATCAATCCTTTATCCGGCATTGTCTTAAGTTTGCTCGGTAATATGTAAGAAATGACTGCTCCATCATTTTTCAACACGCTCTCGAATCCTTTCGTAACAACTCCCCTGCGCCTTCTCCATGATGACAATCGTTTCTTTTCTGTGCTTTAAAATAAACTTCATCACATACACATCAATCTCCGGTCCCTCGGACGGATTCTCCAGTTCAATCTGCATGCTCTTTGCCAGCATCTTTTCATAGTTCTCCACCAGTGGCTCTAATATAGCCCGAAGCAATGCTTCCTTATTTTCAGAAAGAAAAATACATCGTCCCTGTCGTGACACCCGCCCTGCGGCAGATTGTCCTAAGACTTGCTTTTTGCATATCCATTGGCGTAAAACTCTTCCAACGCCGCCTGTTTAATTTTTTTCAATGGTTTCTTGTTTGTTTTTCATCATAACACTTGTTATGTTAGTCTAATTTGGGGAGTTTGTCAACTGCTGTAATAAAATAGTTTGCTGGTAATTTTTTTGTTTTCCGTAATTTCGTAGAAATTACTGGAATCCAAAAGAATTGGCAGCGAACATTTGTTACAGCCTTTTTGTTCCAACATACTTTTTTCTAAAATAATTCAACCTACTTTCTTCATTTTACCTTGGAAATCCATGCAATACAACGCATTTTCACCCGGATAATCATGGTCCTGTACTACATCCCCTCATCTTCCTGCCAATAAGCTCCCACTATATCTTCATCGTACTCCACTAGATATATCTTTTCATCTGTGGCATACACTGACATCCATTTTTTCTTTTTGATAATTTAACATCCTTTTCTTGTCTTTTTATCAACTCGATGAAGCTGATACTTCTTGTCCAAATAAAAATATATTTTCTATTAGTAGAAAATGCAAATTGACCTCCCCAATATTCTCCAGCATTTCTCAATAATGGCCGCATTTTCCCACCTTTGCGGGGAATTGCGAACTCCTGACAATAAATATATGTTTCATCCATTGTCACAAAAAACACAGTCGTAGTTGGTTGGATGAAAGGGCGGTACCCATAACATTTATATGTCTTTTTTTTTTTTATAACATAATATTTCACTTTCTTTTTTTGTATTTAAATCATAAGCATATAAATATACTTTTTCCCTTTCTGCCTTCCATACAAAATCTGTCCATCAACAAAAGTCAGGTACGGCTTAGCCTCGTTCATATTCGATGTAGATAAAATCTTCTCTGTCCTTTTCTTATTATTAATACTAAATCTTTGTAATGATTTGCCGGATTTATATGGTTGATAATCCAACTTTTTGTCTATCACTTCATCTCTTGAATCATGATATATGCATTGCTGATAAAGTGCTGAATAATCATATAAATGATCAGCCCAAAAATAATTGTCCTGTGAATCCGCATTTTCTGTTTTTTTCATAATCATCTATAATTGATTGAACTTTTTGTTTTTTTCAAATCGACACGAACAAGTGCCTGTCTCGTTGTCTCCACCTCCGCTTCTCCTTCTTCTATTGTTATAAAAGCATAAAAATCATTTTGATATTTAGCAAAACCGGATATGTATCCATAATCCAACGTAAATTCTCCCACAAAAACATCTTCATCTCTAAAAATTTTATATTCCCTTTTGCTATTTGATTTCAAATAATAGTAATGCCCATTATCAATCTGCCCGAACACACTCGTGGATCAGCCTCTCTAAAATATACTCCCGTATCTTTTTCATTTAATTTAGCAAGTTTCAACGTGCATTTTTTCCCCGTTTCATCTGTAACCTTAACAGGCTGTATACTCTCACGGCTTAAAATTTGTTGACATATTTTTCCTCTCTACCGCTTTTTCTATATAATAATATAACAATACATTGTCGGTTTTGTAAAAACGTAACACTTTTTATCAACATATTTTTCGGATTTATCTTCTCAAGTTCTTCTTTCCATATACTATCATTTCCATTGCAATAATATAGCTGTCCTTCAAAAATGTACATATACCTTGACAACTATTACTGATTACAGATAAGTGCTTTCCGTCATAATCCACATAACAAACTTTTTGTTTCTCTTTGTCGGCAAAAATAAATTCCTTTTTTGTCCGCTATAAAAAAATCCATTTCCGCTTTCACAACATTTGTATTAGATGAACCATCAATGTTTACCTTTTCTATCATTTTATCATTCATGCTGTAATAATAAATCCAGTCCTGTACTAAAATAAGATTGCAAATTCTATCTTCACGATTGGAATAAATGTATGTTTTTTTCACTTCCATCACATCGAATTTTGGCTATATGTTGTATTCCCTCTTTCCTCTAAAAATATATAGGTAATCTCCATAATAAGCCAAATTGTCAATTATTCCCTTATAAATAACCTGTTTTTTACTGCCATCCAATCTCATTTTAATAATTTGATGATTTTTAACATCTCTGCAAAATAACCATCCCTTTCCTATATTTATATTGTCACATCTATTATCATGCAGTTTTTGTTCTGTTTCTCCTTTTAAATTTTTACGATATAAACTCCAACTATCGTTTGCATTTGAATAATAGATTTTTCCACTTTCTTCTGCCAGTTCTCCACCAAAAACAATATTGTTTAAAAATACTCCCATTAGTTTCTATGCTTTCATTATATTTGCTATCACTTTTCTTTTCAGATACACAGTGATTACATACTATTATCAAACCTATTGCCAGAATAACTCCCAATAAAGTACCAATATAAATCCTTATTCTTTTTTTGCTGTAACGCAGTTCCTCCATTTTATCCCTCCACACTTAATTTTGAAAATAGCTCACTGTAATTTATGCCGCCCAAATTGTAATCTTTCATAAACTCAGGTACAGCATTTACTTGTGCACCAACTATTCTATAATTACACCAACTATTTGTTACTTCTCTAAAACAAATTCTCGGTAAAGTTCTCCTTCATCGTAATCAAATTTACTTTCAAAAAACGAATTTGTTTCTGCTTTACTTGTTGCAAAACAGCTTCTCTTTTATGTATCAACCCAGTTCCTTCTTCCCAAATAAAAGTCTCCCAATACCCTGAATGCTGTGGATATTGATAGTAGCCACCATAACGCAGTCTTTTTTTTCGGTGAATCTTGAATCTTTTTTTTTTAGTACTGATGCCAGGCTATCTTATCTTGTTTTAATGTATCTTTATATGTCTTTTTCTGCCAAATAGTTGCACTATATTTAGGAATCTCACTGGTTTTTATGATTCTATTTAATGTTTTCTTCGACAGCGTCCAAACATTTCCCTGCGCCTGATAATCGTTATTTTCCCATATACGAATTATCTTGTTTTTTTTGCACATAAAAAATAACCAAGGCTAAGTCTTTTTTAATGGAATCTTGCACTTTGATGGTTGTTCAATCTTCAAATGATAAAGAACACCCTTTTTTAATTTTGCAACCTTTATAAAATTCATTTTTGGTTTTATACTCTAACGCCGGAACATCTCCCCATTTATCAAATCTTGTCCTCGCATCAAATTTAACTTTGCCACTTCCCTGCATATTCCAATACGAATTAATACCTTTCGATGAAATCTCGTTTTTTTCCTGAGACTTTTTGTTTTTGGCTTTTTTGTTGCCTGTGGTTTTGTTGTTTTCAATTTTGTTTCTTGTGATTTTGTGTCCATCGTTGGTTTTGCTTCGACCTTTTTTTCATTCTTTTCAACACTATAATTACCAATCAATGGAGAAATTCTGCCGCTTTTCGCAATATAAAAACTATATTTATTAATTATTAATAAGCACAGATTTTGTCAATTTATGTTTTTCTCAAAGAACGATTTAGCCCTCAATATGCTGCATCGTATTGGATATATTTATTTTCCCCAGCCACAAGCTAAATATGGTCCTTGTAAATAAATTTCTCCGTCTTATTTTGATCCTATTATATAATATCTTTTCCGTTTTTAAATTATTCGTTTAATCATATTTTTTCATAACAAATCGCATTCGTTTCATTGGACGCAATTTGCACACATCCCTTACCCCTCTGAAAAAAATTTCCACATCATTTGTTAGCAGATTTACTTTATAAGCATAGGACTTAACGACATTATTTATAGGTATTTCCATATTACGCAATCGTACATCTTCTTCCCATATATTAACAACTCCGTAGATATATTTACCTTTTGGTACTCGTTAAAACCATAAAGAAAGTCGCTATCATATCCAATTTTCTTTTCTAACACCTTCTGATAGTTAGCATTTTTTTGTTTTTCAGTTTTCATTTCATCCCATATGTATGCACTCATAGCCGGAATATTGGAATACTCTTTTCAGTAGAAAAACAACCATTGGAATTAGCATAAAAAAGTTCGTTCTCCGACCTTACATACTCCTTTTTTTTTTCTTTCATAGTATTTACCTTACCAGCAAACTTATCTTCCTTAATCCATGCATTTGCCACAATTCCATTATAATTTACATACGGCATATTTTTGTTCTTCATCCTGCCAGTATTGTAAATAAAGAACATCTTTATCCATTGCCATGTAATTACACTTTTTCTCATGCCTTGCCTCTATGTAATGCCCCTCAAAATCATAACTATATATTACTGCATCATCACTTGAATAATTATCTCCCACATTTTAATATAAACACATGGTTCATACCAAGTGCAATCTAGTTTGGAACAAAATCCAGTTTAATTATTTTTTATTCTCACTTTTCTTATCTGTAAATTCTACATTTCTTCCATTTGTTTCTGCCCAATAATTTTCATTTTCAGCATAATAATTCACGTCTCCATAATGTATAATTAAAACTGATTTATCCAATTGACAAAATGCCAAATCACAACAAATAACCCCCCAAATTATTATTAGTATCATAATATATTTTTTCATCCACAATTCACCTCATTTCTGTTTATTCCCACTCTTTATAAGATATCGTGCCATCCTTGGGAAACAAAGAACCGGCATCCAAATAAATCGGCATTCTAGTTTGTCCATTTATAGCTGCCTTTCCAAATTTTATTTTCTTCTCTTCCCCCGCAAATCCAAACAATACAGATTATCCGAATAAAAGTCTTCACCGCTATCTGCAAACTCATCAGCATCAGCGGCATCCCTCACACATTTCGTATAAGCTTTCTTATTTCGAACTCTTGCAAATAACTTCTTTTCCGTACATGATATTTCAGTTGCAGGTTTCTTTCTTATTATGATATCGTGCTTATTCTGTTTATCCAGTCTATGAATCTTGTTTGTTTTATCTAAATAAAACACATACTTTTCATTTGAAATAACATTCTTGTCACCTGACTTAAGCACATGAAAAGTCTTTTATCTTTTCTCGAAATTATATATTTTCCATAATATATAAAATCCTTGTCAAACCTCACAAATTCCGTTTTATTATTTTCCCCCATTTGGCAATTTCAAAAAACACTGTTCTTTTTTTTCTCTTTTAAATCATAAGAAAATAGACTTGTTTTTTCCCCTTCATTACTGCATAAAATATCTTGTCATTTATATAAGATAAATATGGTGATGCTTTTTTCATATTTGTCGTTGTTGACAGTTTCTCCATTGTTTTTCCTTTAATGTCTATCCGAACAGGTTTACCGGCACGTTTATCATAAGACTGCCACTTCGTGCGGCTGTCAAGATAAAAATAATCCTTGTAAATACAACAAAAACAATTTCTCTCCGTCCCCTGCAATATGTTCGTTGGAGACATCATATATAATTTCTAAGTTTTCTTTTTTCAAATTCACCTTTGCCAATTGCTGTATTTGATTGTCGTCATCATCCTTTTCTGTATCCATAGAACTAATGATTGCATAAAAATCACTACCATACTTTGTAAATCCATCAAGAAAATAAGGAATGTCATCCTCAAACTGGTACGGCAATTCAAACTTTCCTATTTTTACTCTGTTATCTTGATAAATAATATACTTGCCCTCATTTGCATCATACCTTAACCAATAATAGTGGATTCCTTCTACCTGAGAATAATTTGTTATCCATGTAGTATCATAAAAAATACACACCTGTATCAATTGTATTAAGCCGGGAACAATCCTGATTTATAGGTTTTGTTATTAATTTCTTCTAATATTTCACAATCAGTTTCATCTAATCGTAGTACATATTCAGGATTTATGTTCGTTATTTCCAAAAAATCATCATCTACATATATCATTTGTTCCATTGGCTTTTCGATTGATAATACATTTTTACTCTTCCCGGATATAACATCATATTTTATCAAAGCGTTTTCTGTCTCATACAAAATGTATTTTTCTGTACATAAAACCGCACAAAGTATCATTACATTGCTTCAAAATCTTAATTGTATTATCTACACAATCAATCCGATAAAAACCGCTTGTTTAACTTCATCAATCGGTAATTTTTCCAGTTCTGTATTGGAATTATATAAATTACAAATTCCATAAATATTTGTGCCCTTTTGATATTCCTGCCATTGACACCGATCCGCATTTCCCCAGTTTACTTTCTTTAATAATAATTGAAGATTTTCCTTAGCTCTTTTATTTTCAATACTAATCAAATATTTTTCTCTGTCTTTTACACTAAAATCTTCCAAAACAGTTCCACAATACCCATTTAAATCCGGCTCTGTACTAAAATAGCCGGCATCATGATAGTATAAAAAGATGTATTTCCTATTTTTGTTTTTTTTTTTATCCGATTGATTTTCAATTATATTCCATTTATCTCCAAACTTTTCTTCCTCAATATAATATTGTGCCCAAAACCCTTTCAAATAATTTGGTTCCGTTTCAAGCGTTTTTCTATTTTCCCCAAAAACAAATAACCATCTTTACAGGCGATACAGGAGGCCTTTTGCACTTTTATCCTCTTTTTTTCACATTTGCATTATAATCAAACTGCATAATGATAGCATCTCTGAATGTTTCTGTCGTCGTGTCATCCCATTCCAACATATAAAAATGCTCTTTTCCCTAACACTCATATGGTCTGGCCATATTTCTTTTTTCTGTGGATCAAAAGATACAACCTGCCCACCATTTCGGTCTTTAATTATTACTCTATTTCTCTCCTGATATGAAATATATTCATCATTTTCAGCTAACACATAATGTAAATCACCATAGCACAGCTGCATGTTATTTGCACTTGATAAGTTAGAAAAAAATCGTCACTACACCAAACACAATCAGGGAAACAATAAAAAGTTCCCAATATCGTTCCGCCTAATATCATAATTTTTTTCAAAATTTTACTCACCTTTCACCAGCTCCCCTCTTCCAATACTCGATATATATTCATTTCTTTACTATTGTCAGATATTTCTTTATATTCATTATTTTTCGAATCATAACAATATATCTGTTCCCCTTCAAAAAACCATTTGGATTGAAAACAATCAACCAATTCTATGTTTTTTTTCCGTTTGAAGAATGTCAGATAGCTGAGTATCCACCACGAATTTATTATTTTCTTTTTGAGCACCATATTAAATTTTTTCACGATTCGTTACCACTTTTACCTCAAAAAAGACTTCACTTCCATTATTTAAAAATTTTTCCAAAACGATATCTCTAATATCTTTTTTCTTCAAGTAATTCGTGATACACCCCCTAACATCTTCATCCACAATTTTCTCTTTTCTATTTTCTATCAAGTCATATTGATAGCATAACACCCCCTTTTTCCCTTTTATCCGGAGCAAAATACATTTTTCCTTTTGACCTGCACTGGCAATCGCCAATCCAGACGCATCTTCTCCAAGAATTGTTATCTTTTCCTTTGCAATATCCTGTGCAAAAAAGCCATTTTCACCTTCCCACACAATCAATCATTTCCTTGCGCAAGAACATCCCATGTTCTGTTTTCCCATTCGGTTTTCTTTTGTATATGCCATCTCTTTTGGAACTTTATAATCCGAATACTTTTTTCCGTACCATATCATATACTCTTATCCTATTACCTTTGGTTACTTCCACATAATTATTGCCTGCAACAGTAAAACTGCCATTTTGTTCCGTATCAATAACAGCCTCTTTTTTTTCTCTTGTCTCAATTCACCTGACTGAATTGGTATTCTCCACAACTTCCCCGTTATTTCGTCCTGTTTTTCATAACAGTAATACCACATATCATTTACACATAAAAACATCATATCATATGGTGAATCCGTATTGCTAATATTTAACGCCTTGACTTGCCCACCATCTAGATTATATTGACAATCCATTGTATACAAATGGTACGAATTTGCAAATGAATATTCAGATATCGTTTCAGTTGATGCCGGCAAATCTTGTTTCCTATCTATTTTTTTCTTTTCTATTAAAGCAGATAAAAGCTACTACAAAAACAATTGCAAGATACCACTCCTGCCAAACCAATTTTTTTAATCTTACTCATCCCACTTTCTCAACTCCTTCATACTCTTAATCGCATAAATTTCATTATCCATTCCATCTCTATCACATAACCGGACAACTCCTGTTTTGCTATCATATTTTAGCAATCCATTTTCGTCCTGCCAAAACCACTTGCCTTGAACACAACCTAACAATATCATAAATATTTTTTCTCATTCCACGGCAAATATAAATGTTTTGCATTATCCAACTCCGGCTCATAAAGCACTAAATTTTTATTTACTTGATAGGATAACAATACCTCTCTATTGTAACCGCCCTTCACTTTTGTTTTTACCGAAAAATAAATCTTTTTTCTTTACTATAATACAATTCCTCTATGCTAAATTTTTATATCATCCATAGAAACACACAGGCAATTAACAAGCACCGGTAAAACTTCTTTTTTGGTTATTATCGCACTCTTTTCACCCGTTTTAATACTATATTTCTCTATTATTTGAGAGCAATTTTCTTTACAATAATAAACTTCATCCTTTAATGGGTCAAATGCCACATTACTTGTCTGTTTTCGTTAATCAAACTAACTTTGTTTTTGTTTAATATCATAATAAAACAAAGCCTCTTCTCCCCATACAATTCCTTTCGACGAACTTCCAAACACTTGCCACTCCAGTATTTTTAGTCTTGTTATTTCTTTTGGAACGATGCACTTTTTTTTTATTATTTTTCAGATCAACTAAAAAATCTCATCTTCTTGTTGTATAATATAACTCCCACTAAAGAATTATTATAGTTTACACATGATGCAGAGCGTAAATAAACAAGATACTTATCTACGACTATTGCTTCCGTTACTCCATCCAAATGCTCCACAACGTTTTGCTCTTTGCCTGCTAATACACTTCTCCCACCTCTCCCCTTCTTTAAAGGAATGCGGCATACTGCTTCAATTTCTATCCCATATTGGGTATTTTTTTAATCTCCTTCTTAAAATACAACCATTCATCCGTTACTCGAATCAAGCACCCTTCCCCCATTGTTGCCTTTAACTTTCTCTTGTTTTCTCCGTTTATGTCATATGAAAATAAATTATTTTTCTCCACACAAAATATATCCGTAGAATTTGCATAGGGATAATCCCCCCCACGTTATCTTTTCTTTACCTCTTGTTTATCCGTATTTTGCTTCACTCCACAGCTTGTACAACTAAACAATATTAACATAATCATTATTATAACTAACTTTTTATTGTACCGAATTGCCATCCCTTTTGTTCCTCCCTCTCTTTTTGTTCTGTCAATTCTTTTCCTTTTATATAATACAACGATTCACCCTTCAAAAAAGTTGCAATATCTTCCAGTATTAGCATCAAAGCATGTTTAACTCTCCTTATTTATTCCTTAAAGAATCTTAGTTTTGTTCTTTCCTTTTTTACATCAGGATCCTCGATATCATCATCGTAATACCACCCCGACCCGGTATAGCCCGGAAACATAACTTTTTATATTTTTTTACATACACTCCCTTTTCTGTACAATCCACACTCATGTACTTCTCTTTCCCATACCCTTTCACCGTTCCTGGTTCTTTTTGTCATATCTCTTCAAATGATAGTTTTTATCTAAATAGTAAAGATATTTAGAATTTGACGAAAAAAACCTGCTGCCCGACCTATTGCCATACCAATACTCGGGACACACTACTGCATTTTTCAAAACCTTTTTCGCTTTTCCACCATGTCTTGAATTGCCAGCTCACTACAATATATGTAATCCTCATCCACATATATCATCAAATTTCCTTTTGCTTTTTATCTATTTTACTCGATGCAGCTTTCTTTTTTGCTCCCCTGTCTGCCAATTGTAAGTATAGATAGCAACTTTCCCCCTTGATTTCATTTGCATACCAAAAAAACATTTCCAACTAAATTTACATGAGGCAATGCCTTCTGCATCTCTTTTTGGTATATTGAGTGCTGTCATTTTTTCTTTTTTTATATCATACATGCTAAACTGTCCACTTTATATGGATTCAAATGATAAATATCGTCCGGATACTTCTCACGATTATCAAAAAATATTTTTTCATCTTGTATCTGCATGTAATCAAGCCTATCATCACCATACACACGGTCTAATATAGTAAAATCAATATCTATTTTCTTAATACTGGATTTCTTATAATCTATCTGCGCTAAATATGTAGGGCATAATTCATCCTCATCATTTGAATATATGATAGTATACGCCTTATCACCTTCTACCGCAAAAGTCCCCATGATTCCGCCTTTGGGAATTGAAAACTTTCCAATGGGTTCTTTATTTTTCATTACCGTATAGTTCCAATTACCATCCGTTACTAAATAATAGTAATCTCCGTCATACACCTGAGAATATTGCCAAACCGGTTTGCAGCTGCGTAGATAAACCCCTTGCATTTTATCGGTATTAACATTTTCCGTTTTCGTTTCATGTGATTTTGATTTTTCTTCCGTCGCATGATGTTTTTTTTCGCTTCTCGGTGCTACGGATACCGACGTATTGCTGCACGAGCAAAGTAATACTATTCCTAAAATGCATATGCTGTTTAAAATGAGTTTCTTCATCCGAATCCCCCTTGTATATAAATCAATTTCTTTAATACAACGATTTAACCTTCAAAAATGTTGCAATACACTTTCTCCATTATGAAAGATTCACATACTTTCCATTATTAATACCGAACAATTTGTTGTTCAAAACATAAATTCCACCTGCACATATATTCTTTGAAATATGCTGCCGCTGTTTCGTTTCTATGTCTATTTTCCAAATTCCATTTGACTTATTATCTGTAACAACATGAGGTCCTGCAATATCTGATTTTGTGCTATCACACACCTCCCCCTGAACATACAAATAATGATTCATTACTTGAACACCTGTTACATAAAAAACAAATCTTGTCCATCTAACGGTATAGAAAAAGATTTCCCCACTCTTTCGTTCTCATATTGTAAGAATATATCTTGCTCCTATCATTTTCTCCAAAAATAATGTTATCTTGTATCACAAACATCATTTCCTTATTTATAATATTCTTTGACAAAGAAACAATAATTTTACAATTCTTTGTTGCTATATCATAACGATATACATTCAGTTCATTTTCTTTTTTTCTAGAGAAAAGCGCAAAACTTTTATTAAAAAATACAATTTTCTATATCGCCGACAAGCTTTTTACTGTTATCTTTTCCTATATTTCCACAAAAACAAACTCAAACAATTGTAACGTTCAATTGCATTATTATTCACTTTAGTATAATAAATTTTATCTCCTATAATCATGAAATCTTCCATCGAGTTTTCTAATATTTTTTCTTCTTCACCATTCTCATAATTATATTGATATAACCCATCTTCCTTTTGTGAATACAAATTACCATTTATAATCTGATAATTAAGATATTGATTTTTTCCTGCGATGTATCTAATAAACTATTTTCCGTCTTTTTTTAATAATGAATCCAAATCCACATTATAGCAAATTCTTCCCAGCTCCCACACCATAAACACTAATATAAATATTACCCCTGCTATAATATATACTCTTTTCATTATATATTGCCTCCCCTTTCAATATTTCTATTTTCTTAGTGCTGTTATCTTGGAATATTTTTTTAGTAACCTACTGACGCCATTTTAATTTACTTTGCTGTTATAGCTTTTTCTTTTTTAACGCATCAACATACTTTTGGTATTTCTTTTTGTTACTTTCTTTCCGTTTATCTTGTAAACATAATGGTACGGGTGCATAGAATCTTCTGTAAACTTATACAACCACGATTTTTGACGCTGCTTCTTTGGCTTGTGTACCTTTAATACCAATATACTCTATGTACTCACTATTGTTATGTCCTCCCTCCCAACAAAAATTCCTTTCGTTGATAAATCTTCAAGTTACCACCATATTTATTCCATGCTAATCCTTCAACTTTGTCGCCATTCAAAGTATATATTGCATAATAATTCCGTTTTTTATCAATATCATAAAAACAATACTATATGCAACTTGCCATTCCCTTTAATAACATAATTTATTTCTTCTTGTTCATTCTTCATTGCTTTAAAATAATAATTATGTTGTTGCTCCTCCGATTTGATGTCAGGGCGCTTCTGTTATTGAATTTTTTCACCAGACAATACTTTTCTCTTTTGTTTTTTATGCGCTTTCCTATTTATATCCACTATAATGCATGTAATTGTAATAAGAAATATTAAAAAGACTGTATACATTATTTTCCTCTTTTTTTCATTTACATCCCCTCCTCATTAATTCATATCTGTTGATATAACGCTTCAGCAAAATTCAAAAATCTTGTCTATTATATTGATAAACACAGATTTTGTCGAATTAATATTTCTTTTCTATTACCTCAATTAATTCGGCACTTTCCATACTTGTCACACAACTCGGCTAATTCTTTATATACTTTGCCAGTAATCTATATAATTCATTGTCTACCATCATAAA
>VOFC01002629.1_pt1 | contig 27388 bp, 33 predicted proteins | sample 5384161 | NCBI WGS metagenome assembly VOFC01 (sample SAMN12384722, study PRJNA508395) | human gut metagenome | isolation source: healthy gut B | host: Homo sapiens | reverse complement strand
GTATTCGGTCTTGCTGGTACGTACGCGTCCGGCTTGCAGGATGCCGAAAGCAGTGGCATCCACTACTTTGCCGCTTATGGTTTCTCCCTGGTTGAAGAGAAGGATACCGTCACACAGACCGTCGAAGATGAGTGCTCCCATATCTGCAGCCGCTTTGATTTGCAGATCTTCCAGTTCGCTCTCTGCGTAGTGCTCAAAGAAGACTACCGGGTTTTTTAGGCCTTTCTTCATCATCTGGTGTACTAGAGCGCGTTGTTCGCCCAACCGGTTGGGATGATTGCTTTGCGAAATCAATACGACTTCCGGATGATACTTCAGGCAGGCGATGGCTTCGTCATTCAATCCCATATACGTGATGAAGAGGAATTTCAAGGAAGCGCCACAACTGCTTAGGAAAGGAAGCTGGTCTCCTTTAAAGGCGGGCCAGGCATTGTCCGGTTTTGTCTCGCTGTTGCTTTGTTCCATCCAGACATCGGCATCGATGATGCATTGCATGCCTTCCGGAAGTTGTTCCGGGATGGAACGTCCCGTATAGATATAGTCCGGCATGAATTGCGGATTGAAGTCCATGTCCCCGTCTAAGCGTGCGGCAATGACCACGGGCAGATTGTCTCCGCCGATATTGTGTACGGCGGCAGTCTCGCGGCGGGTGGGAGAGAGATAATTGAATTCCGGCACATCTGCTCCGGGGATATAAGGATGGTCGTGGCGCTGCACGATATAGTCCACCAATTTGCGGGCTACGGGGATTTCCGCCTCCGGAGCTTCGCTCAGGGAAACCCGGATGGTGTCACCCAAGCCGTCTGCCAGCAGGGCGCCGATGCCCAAGGCCGATTTGATGCGTCCGTCTTCTCCGTCTCCGGCTTCCGTTACACCGAGATGCAGCGGGAATCGCATACCTTCCTGCTCCATGACGGCTGCCAGCAAGCGTACTGTCTTTACCATGACCACTGTATTGGATGCCTTGATGGAAATGACCACATCCGTGAAATTCTCTTGCACGCAGATGCGCAGAAACTCCATACAAGATTCCACCATGCCTTCCGGTGTATCGCCATAGCGCGACATGATGCGGTCGGATAATGAACCGTGGTTTACGCCGATGCGGATGGCAGTATGGTTCTCCTTGCAGATATTAAGGAAGGGTACAAAGCGGTCGTGTATCTTCTGCAACTCCTGGGCATACTCTTCATCGGTATACTCCAAATGTTTGAAAGTACGTGCTGCATCCACATAGTTTCCCGGATTGATGCGTACTTTTTCTACATACTGTGCTGCCACGTCAGCTACCTTCGGGTTGAAGTGAATGTCGGCCACAAGCGGCACCATATATCCGTCCTGACGTAGGCCTATGTTGATATTCATCAGGTTTTCAGCCTCTTTGATGCCTTGGGCCGTGAGGCGAACGTACTCTCCGCCGGCATCTATAATGCGTTTGGCTTGCGCTACACAGGCTTCGGTATCCATAGTGACGGTATTTGTCATGCTCTGAATACGGATGGGGTTGTTGCCACCCAAGGGAGTGGCTCCGATATTCACTTCGGAAGATTCGCGGCGGGAGTAATTGAATAAATCCATAGTTAGTGATTAGTGGTGAGTGGTTAGTGATTAGTGGGCTGCGCTGAAATATTAACCACTTACCACTAATCACTAACCACTAGTTAATTTGTTTTATATTCAAACTTGACTTCTTTCAGTTCTTCGTTGGCTTTCACGATTTTCTTTTTCAAGCCGGTCTTGTAGTCTGCAAACTTGGTGGCTAGTTCTGTATCACTCAATGCTAGCATTTGTACGGCCAGAATAGCTGCATTCATGGCTCCATTGATTGCTACGGTAGCTACAGGAATTCCGGGAGGCATTTGGATGATAGAATAAAGTGCGTCTACGCCATCAAGAACTGAACCTTTAACGGGGACACCGATAACAGGCAATGTGGTATTTGCAGCAATGACACCGGGAAGTGCGGCAGCCATGCCGGCAGCGGCAATGATGACTTTAATTCCACGGCCTGCAGCATTTTTCGCAAATTCCTCCACAGCTTCGGGAGTGCGGTGTGCCGAAAGGGCGTTCATTTCGAAAGGTACGTGCATCTCGTCCAGTAATTTGGCAGCTTTTTCCATTACGGGAAGATCGGAAGTGCTACCCATGATAATGCTTACGATAGGTTTCATTGTTTTTTGTTATTGTTTGGTTTATATATTTACTTCAAGCACGGGTTATACGGATGAACGCGGATAGAAAAATCCGTGAGGTCCGCGTAATCCGCGCTTGAACAATTCCTAATGGGAATCTATATTATTCGTTGACTAATGCTTTATATCCTTCAGCATCCAGCAAATCGTTAACGTCATTAGAGTCATTGGGCTTAATCTTAATCAGCCACCCTTTACCATACGGGTCTTGGTTTACTAATTCGGGATTGTCGGCCAATGCTTCATTCTGTTCCAAAACTTCTCCTGAAACGGGAAGGAACAAGTCCGAAATCGTTTTTACTACTTCAATAGTACCGAAAACTTCATCTTTTTCTAAAGTTTCTCCTTCAGTTGTGATATCTACGAATACGATGTCACCCAGTTGCTCTTGTGCATAATCAGTGATGCCTACATAAGCTATATCACCTTCTACTCGTATCCATTCGTGTTCTTTGGTATACTTTACATTGCTTGGAAATTCCATAATGCTTTCAATTTATAAGGTTAATACTAATTTTTTTCAAATAAACAAAATTCCAATGACACCACAAAACAATCCGACAATAAATCCGGCTAAAACTTCTAATAAGGTATGCTGTTTTACAATGATACGGGCTGTGCCAAGCATCCCGGATAGCAAAATGAAAAAACAGAGCCACCATACAGGATTGAAATTGAATATAAAGCTGTAGGATAATAATCCGCCTACCATCATGCCGCTGCTTGCCACGTGTGTGCTGATTTTCCACTTGAAATTGATCAGCGTGCAAAGGATCATGCAGATGAGGGCGGCTACGATAATACCTGACATATAGCGGGGCAGGTGTATCTTATACATGGTGATGAGACAAGTGACATAGCTGATGATAGTCAACGCATATGGTACGAAACGTTTTTCGCGGTGTCCCAATTCATGAATACCCCAACCGTTTATTTTTTGGAACAGGTAGATGGCGAGCATCGGCATCAGAATGGTGAAACAGTAGACTATGCCCAATACTATCAGTTTGTACTGGATGGGCATGATACGAAGATAAGTGAAGAAAAAAAGCAGGAAAAATGCCACAAAAGGAATCATAAAAGGCGTGAATATGCCTGATATGATACGTGAACTGACTTCAAGCGGACTGTTTTTCTTGCCTACTGCTATTGTTTCGGTTATTTCGTTAGCTTCCATATAATTTATATTACCTTCTTAATCGTGCGACGGGTATGTTAAGCTGTTGGCGGTATTTGGCTACAGTACGGCGGGCTATGGGGTAGCCTTTCGTTTTTAGTGTTTCGGCCAGTTCATCATCAGTGTACGGTTTTTCCTTGTCTTCGGTGTCTACACATTCTTTCAGAATACGCTTGATTTCGCGGACAGAGAGTTCTTCACCGTCTTCGGTAGTGTAACCGTCGCTGAAAAAGAATTTCAACGAATAGATACCATAGTTTGTTTGTACATATTTGCTGTTGCTTACCCGTGATATGGTGGAAATATCCAATCCCGAGCGTTCGGCTACATCTTTTAGGATCATGGGCTTCAGCAGGGATTCGTCTCCTTCTAAAAAGAAGAGGCGTTGAATATCTATAATGGCTTGCATGGTGGTGAGCAACGTATGTTGTCGCTGTTTTACGGCGTTGATAAAACCTTGTGCGGCATCTACTTTTTGTTTTAGGAACATCAGTGCGTCCTTTGAGGCTTTGCTCTGATTGTCTTTGTTGCGGGTGTGTTCATCCAGTAGTTCGGTGAACTGGCGGCTCAGACGCAACTCAGGAACATTACGATTGTTTAAACTTAGAGTAATGGTGTCATCCTCATACGTTTCTACAATGAAGTCGGGAATGATCTGCTGCATATTTTTACCCATTGCTTCACCCAGTGAACTGCCCGGACGAGGATTCAGCTTGGTGAGATCGCTCACCGCCTCATTATATTGTTCTTCGGTAATACCTAGTTTTTGGATAATCCTTTCTTTGTTTTTGCGGGTAAACTCATCACAGCATTTACCGATGATGTCCAGTTCTATTTGTTTTAACGGCGAATCGGCTTTTCTTTGTATTTGTAACAGAAGACATTCCTGTAAACTGCGGGCACCGATACCTGCCGGATCAAAGTCTTGGATTATTTCTAATATTTTATTCAATTCTTCTTCAGTGGTATAGATGCCCCGATAGATGGCAAGTTCATCCATGATAGACTCCATATTTTTGCGTAACAGGCGGTGGTGGCACAGCGCAACTACAAGTCGGCAGAAGAAATAGCGGAAATAGAAAAGGCATGCGACGTGACTGCTGACATGCACATCACCGCAATGAAGGTGCTTCGTCCGGGCATGTACGAATACGAGGTTGTGGCCGAAATGAACCGTATCGCCGAGATGAACAACTGCGAGCTGTCTTTTGCCACGATTGCTACTGTCAACGGCCAGACCCTGCATAACCACTATCACGGCAACCGGGTGCAACCGGGAGACCTCTTCTTGATTGATGCCGGCGCCGAGCTGCCTTCGGGTTACTGTGGTGACATGTCGTCTACCGTGCCGGCGGACAAGACTTTTACTCCACGCCAGCGTGCCGTTTACGAAATCCAGAACGCCATGCATCTGGAGTCTGTTAAAGCGCTTCGCCCGGGCATTCCCTATATGAAGGTGTACGAGCTTTCCGCCCAAGTGATGGTGGAGGGGCTGAAAGAGCTGGGGTTGATGAAGGGCAATGCCGAAGATGCCGTGCGCGAAGGGGCGCATGCCTTGTTTTATCCCCATGGACTGGGTCATATGATGGGGTTGGATGTGCACGATATGGAGAACCTGGGTGAGCTCTGGGTAGGTTACGACGGTCAGCCCAAGAGTACGCAGTTCGGCCGTAAGAGCCAGCGTCTTGCCATCCCTCTGGAACCGGGCTTTGTGCATACGGTTGAGCCGGGCATCTACTTCATCCCCGAGCTGATTGACTTATGGAAAGGAGAGAAGAAGTTCATGGACTTCATCAACTACGATAAGGTGGAAGAATACCGCAATTTCGGCGGCATCCGTAATGAGGAGGATTATCTGATTACCGAAACGGGAGCACGTCGCTTGGGCAAGAAAATTCCGTTGACACCGGAAGAGGTGGAAGCGTTGCGTTGACAACCACATCCTTAATATACACAGAGAGCCGTTTGTCCCGATAATGCCGGTGGCAAGCGGCTCTCAAATTTAGGGGTCATACAGATTGTATTATGTATGGTTTATGCGTGCAGTTCCAGTACGAACCGTGCTCCCTTGTTGTAGCTGCTGTCTAGTGTCAAGCTGCCGTTCATCTTGGTGGCAATCAGTGAGCAGATGGGGAGTCCCAGGCCGTCGCCTTGCGTCAGGTCTTTCACTTCGGTGAAAGGCTTGAAGATGTTTTCGCGTTGCTCCTCGGGGATACCGCAACCGGTGTCGCTGATGATGAACTGGTGGGTGTGCGCACCGCGTTTCTTGAAGTCCAGCCATATTTTTCCTCCGGCAGGGGTGTACTCGGCGGCGTTTTCCAACAAATGCAGCAAGACGCGTTCCAGTTGCTCAGGGTTGATTTTCACATTCAATTTGGGGGCATTCACGGTCAGGGTGACATCTTCTTGTGTCATTCCTTTGATTTTGTCCATGATGCCTTCACAGAAAGTGGAGATATTCTTCTCCTGCACTTCGTAGGGTTCGGACAAGGTGGTTTCCAATTCGGACAGTTCCTGGATATGGTTGGAGAATGCATGCAGGGCTTTTACGCCCGGCAGTGAGGCGTCGAGCGTGTCCAGTGTCGGTTCCATTTGGGCGGAAATGTTCTGGATAAATTTGGTTTTCAGCTCATTGTGCTCATTAGCAATGCTGATGGCCTTCTTCTGTTTACGGGTGAGGATGATGAAACGCAGCAATACGATGGCGCCGAATACCAGTGCGGCGGCAAGGATGGCGGCGAGTATGCAAAGCCCGATGATGATGTACTGCTTGGCGCTTAGGGAATCATCTTTCTCCTGGATAGTGGCCAGGCTTTCATCGTATTTCTTCTTCAGGGCGTTCAGTTCCTCTTGGGCGGTAAGCGCCTTTACGGAGTCGGTCCAGAGGATATACTTGTCGTATGTACGAGCCACCAGTCCGGCATTGTTTGCCTTGCGGGCAATGCTGATGAGAGTCTTGTAGCATTCGTCTACCTTGGCGTAGTTCTTCTGTTCCTTATATTGCCCTATCAGGCGGTTGGTGGCGGCATCACCTTGCGCATTCATACCGAAGGTGTAGTAATAGTTGGCCTGCGTATAAAGCAGGTCGTTGCTCAGAGAGTCGTTGTGAGAGGCTTTGGCGGTCTCTTCCAGTTTGGTCAGCTGTTCCTTGGCGCGTGCGGGATTTTTCAGGTTGATGTACATCTGCAGGCGTTCCTTGTTGATGCGGAAACGTAGGTTGGGCATGGCCTTGCCCGTTTTCTGTTCGCCGGTTGCCACCACTTGCTCGGCACCGCGCAGCAGTTCAAAAGCTTCTTTATAGTAATTCTCCCGATGGTAGAGGGCGCTGGCATTGACGCCGCATTCCACTGCCTGGGCATACTTGTCTTGCGTGGCAAAGGCATTGTAGGCTTGCAGGAATAGATAGCGGGCTTTGATATATTCTTTTTTCGTAAGATTTTCTTGTGCTTGTTTCATCAATTCGTCTGCACGGTTTTGCGCATGGAGTTGAGTAAAGATGCAGAAAGTCGCTAAGAGAAGTATCGAAATAATTTTTTTCATGTGTACGTTTGTTTTATTTGCTCACAAAGTTAGAATAAAAACTTAGTATTTGAAGCTGCTGCCTCCTAAAAATTCTCTCAATAAGGATGTCGGTGGAATTTCTTTGTCCTGCACGGGGGGTGAAATATTTGATGAATTTCAGCAACCGGTAGGCTTCTGCGTATTCCGGACAGTTCCGTGGAACACTGGTAAGGATGGGCTCTGCGTGGCAGCGGAGCACGGCAAATTCGAACAAGAGGGCGGAGTTGAACATGACATCGGCATTTTCCTGGTAGGGGAATATCCATTTGTCCTCGCCGGCACGTACACTGGGCCAGCGTGAAATGGTCTCTTGTGCCGAGTAGCCGCGGTAGTTGAAGTCGCGGATGATGCGGCGCAGCAGGCGGTTGTCCGTGGTGGGAATCCAGTTGTGGTCGTCCAGCGAGATGGTGGTCAGGGCGGATACATAAATCTTATATTTGCTGGCGGCGGGAATCTGTGGTGTCAGTTCAGGGTTCAGGGCATGGATTCCTTCCAGGATAAGGATGGTATGCTCGTCGATGCGAAGTTTGTCGCCCTTGTACTCTTTCTTCCCGAGGTTGAAGTTGAAGCGGGGCAGCTCCACTTCTTCGCCACGGAGCAATGCCTGCAGCTGGGTGTTGAAGAGTTCGAGGTCGAGGGCGTAGAGTGATTCGTAGTCGTAGTTTCCGTTTTCGTCGCGTGGGGTGTCTTCACGGTCTACGAAGTAGTTGTCCAGCGAGATGGGATAGGGACGCAGGCCGTTGGTCATCAACTGCACGCTGAGCCGCTTGCTGAAAGTCGTCTTTCCGGAGGACGATGGACCGGAGATGAGTACGAGCTTCACCCGGTTTCCGTTTTCGCCGCGGTGGTAGATGTCGTCAGCTATTTGGGCTATCTTTTTCTCCTGCAGGGCTTCGGCTACGTTGATGAGGTCGGTGGCATGGCCTGTCTCGCAAGCCAGGTTGAAGTCGCCCACGTTACTCAGCCCCATGATGTAGTTCCAGCGCAGGTGTTCCTTGAATACGTCGAGCATCTTCTCCTGTTTCACCACTTCTTCCAGTACATTCGGGTTCTCCTTGTTGGGGATACGCAGCAGCAGGCCGTCGTAATACTTCACGATGTCGAACAGCCAGATGAACCCGGTACTGGGCAGCAGGTTGCCGTAGTAGTAGTCTACGGTGTCGCCCAATGTGTAATAATAGGTATATAGCGAGCCGGAGGTTTCCAGCAGCTTAACCTTGTCGTTCATGCCCCGTTCGCTAAAGATACGCACAGCCTCGGTGGTGTGGCATTCTACACGATGGTAGGGGATGTTTTCGGCGATGATTTCCTGCATCCGTTTCTTGATGGCGGTCACATCTTCCAGCTCTATGGAACGGCCGATGCGCAAGTTACAGAAGTAACCTTTGGATACCGGATGCTCTACGAACAGTTTTCCTTCCGGAAACAGCTCGCTGACAGCTTTGTAAAGAATGAAGCAGAGGGAACGGACATAGGTGCGCATGCCTGAGGAGTCACGTATGTCGAGAAACTCTACATCCTTATTGTTGTATACACGGAAATTCAGTCCTTCGGAACGGTTGTTGACTTTTGCACTGACTACCTGATAGGGGAAATTTAGATTAAAACCGTAATAAATATCCAAAAGTGAGCTCCCTATAGGGAATTCTTTAGAAATATTATTATTTTTGCAACAAATTTGTAACATGTGTTTCATGATGTCTCGTTTTTAGTGGGTTGACACGTTAAATATAGGACATTATAACACGTGAAGGAATGAAACACCTTAAATAATTAAAGATGGAATATTCTTTTTATGATTTTTTAAAGCTACTCGGCTCATTGGCACTGTTTCTTTACGGAATGAAGATTATGAGTGAGGGGCTTCAAAAATTTGCCGGTGACAGACTGCGGAAAATATTGACCGCAATGACAACCAACAGAGTGACCGGTGTGTTGACGGGCGTGCTGATTACAGCACTTGTACAATCTTCCTCTGCAACCACGGTGATGGTTGTAAGTTTTGTCAATGCGGGGTTGTTAACGCTTTCACAGTCCATAGGTGTCATAATGGGTGCTAATATCGGTACGACTGTTACGGCATGGATTATTTCAGCATTAGGTTTCAAAGTTGATATAGCCGCCTTTGCTCTTCCTCTTCTTGCTTTCGGCATTCCTCTCCTCTTCTCTCAAAAAAGTAACCGCAAGTCTGTCGGTGAATTTATTTTCGGTTTCTCATTCTTGTTCATGGGGCTTTCCTATTTGAAAAACAATGCTCCTGACTTGAGCCAAAATCCTGATATGCTGTCATTTGTGCAGGACTATACCGACATGGGCTTTATCTCCATACTTCTTTTTTTTTTGTGGGTATCGGTACGGTGTTGACCATGATTGTGCAGGCATCGGCGGCAACGATGGCAATTACGCTTATCATGTGTGCTAATGGATGGATTAGCTTTGAATTGGGGGCTGCATTGGTATTGGGAGAGAATATCGGTACCACCATTACTGCCAATCTTGCCGCATTGACCGGTAATACGCAGGCCAGGAGGGCTGCGCTGGCTCATTTGGTGTTCAATGTTTTTGGTGTGATCTGGGTGTTGTGTCTTTTCCCCCCTTTACCGAGGGTGTCATGGTTCGTAGAGAACGTGATGGGTTCTTGGGAAAAGATCCGGCTGTGGCCGTATCCTTCAAGCTTTCGGCTTTCCATACTTGCTTTTAATATCTGCAATGTATTGATATTGATATGGTTCGTGAAGCTTTATAGAGCGTACGGTCTGCGCCATTATTCCAATGAAGAAGCAGGATGAGGAATATCGTTTGCGCTTTATTACAGGTGGTATGCTTTCTACGGCAGAGCTTTCTATATTTCAGGCACGCAAGGAAATTCATCTGTTCGCAGAACGTACGCATCGGATGTTCGGTATGGTGCAGGACTTGATGCACACCGAAAAGGACGATGACTTTAATAAAGTTGTTCAGTCGCATTGAAAAATACGAGAATATAAGCGATAACATGGAAGTTGAAATCGCTAATTATCTGAATCAGGTATCTGACGGGCGTTTGAGTTCTGAAAGTAAGTTGCAAATTCGCGCTATGCTTCGTGAAGTGACTGAAATAGAAAGTATCGGGGACAGTTGTTACAACTTGGCACGCACTATCAATCGCAAGCGCCAGACAAATCAGGACTTTACCGAAAAGCAATACGAGCACATCCACTTTATGATGAAACTGACTAACGATGCACTTGCCAGATGAATGATTGTGGTAGAGAAAAACCGGAGCATCAGAGCATTGACATCAACAAATCCTTCAACATCGAAAAACGAAATTAATAACTATCGCAATCAGCTGAAGAATCAGAATATTCTGGATGTGAACAACAAGAGAATATGATTATCAGATGGGGGTCTACTACATGGATATTATCGCCGAGTGTGAGAAACTGGGCGATTACGTAGTAAATGTGGTAGAAGCCAGCAAGGAGAATCAGTAGTAAAGTCAATACAATACCTGATTCTCCTTTTTATATCTAATAGTATCTTTTATAAAATCAATTATATACGTATGATTCAGCCAAACGCCAGAACAATGTAGATTCCGGAACAGTAGTTGTACGAAAGCACTTTTGCAGTCCCGCCTTCCGAGGCCGGATTTATATTGGCAAAAATATTCCATCCCTTATAAAAAAGAGCAGTTACTATAATAGTATGATTTGTCACTGCCTGTCAATGTAAAAGAACGGTCGGCATACTGATAACTCACCAATGTAGCTTTTTCCGGCAGAAGACCCTTTACCTGACCAGTTGGAAATAGCAATTCGCCCCACCCTTTTATCTCCATTAAAAACAAAGAAATCTCCTAACGTCGCCACAAGAGCGTCCGCATCATCTGAGGTTCCGGTCCAGTAACCACCCATACCATTACGCCGGTCTACTGTCTGAAGCTTTTCCGAAGGAAAACTAGTGGGAAGTGTCATTACTATTTGCCCGTTCTCATAAGGAAAGCTAAGAGTCTCAATCACTTGCCAATCAACACCCGTCACTTTCACCTCAACCCGGTCAAATGTGAAGTCCGCAGGTATATTCTGTATATCTTTTACTACAAGCGTGCTATAATCCGGAACATCCGGAGCAGGAGGTTGCTCTTCATTCTCATCGTCGCTACAACCAGCCATCAAAAGGCTCAATATCAATAATACAAAGATTACAGGGTATGATAGATACCTTAGATCGGTTATGACGGTTGCTCTATTATACATAACTTCCGTTTTTTGCATCAAAGATATCACATTTATAATCAGCAGAATAATTTCCAACCATAAAAATAAAAAATGACCGGGTATATATTTATACACCCAGTCATTCTCCTCTTAATAATTCTCTCTCTTGGTTTTATCCTTCGTACGGTTCAAAGTCTTCTTTTCCGACTCCACATAATGGACAAGTCCAATCATCAGGAATATCTTCAAATGCTGTTCCTGGTTCAATTCCACTTTCCGGATCTCCTTGTTCGGGGTCGTAAATGTATTCACAGACTGTGCAAATGTACTTTTTCATAACGTTCGTTTTTTTAATTGGTTTACTAAATAATATAACGCAAATAGCAAGATATTTGTTCAACACTATTTTTAAACTAAAGAAAAAACTATCTTTGTAGTCATATTATCAAGCTAAAACAACAATATTATACTATGCTTATAGCACTATTGTCTACCTTAATAGTTTTATGCGCAGTCCTACTAATCAGTTTTTTATTGGAACGTAGGAAATGTCTGCGGATGCAACAACGATTGTTCCGTGAATCCAGAAAGTTGGAACGCACCAGCCATATTGCCGGCGCCATCTTGAAAAATGTGCATGCCTTTATCCTATTAATAGACAATGATTTCAAAGGTACTGAAAACTAACTATTACCAAAAAACCGGAACCAGAAAAGGAACAGAAGAGAAAAGAGTGGGCGACTTGTTGCAATGTCGCAATGCATTGGCAGCCGAAGGAGGTTGCGGCACACATAGTTTCTGCGGTTCTTGCCCGATACGTACCGCCATACGACAAGCCTTCGAACAGAGACGAAACTTCACGGATCTTGAAGCCACTTTATCCGTAGTTACATCTGATAATACTACCGTGGAATGTGATGCAGTAATATCCGGTTCTTACTTCCTTCTGAATGAAGAAGAGAACATGGTAATCACCGTACACGATGTTACCCGCCGAAAACAAGCTGAAAAGGAGTTACGGCTAGCCAAAGAAAAAGCAGAAAAAGCCGATATTTCAAAATCTGCCTTTTTAGCCAACATGAGCCATGAAATCCGTACCCCACTCAATGCTATTACCGGATTTGCAGAGGTATTAGGCAGTGCAACTACAGAAGAGGAAAAAGGCCCAATATCAAGAAATCATAAAAATGAATGCCGACCTCCTGATGCAACTGGTCAACGACATTCTCGATATGTCAAAAATCGAAGCCGGAACATTGGAATTTGTGCAGACAACAGTTGACGTCAATCAGTTACTTTCAGATTTACAACAACTTTTTCAAATGAGAGTCGATGACGCCGGAGGAAATATACAAATTATAGCGGAATCATCCCGTTCTTCCTGCATGATTCAAACAGATCGGAACCGGGTGGCACAAGTGCTTTCAAACTTTGCCGGCAACGCCATTAAGTTCACCCATAAAGGTAGCATCCGCCTCGGCTATGAAGCTAGAGATACCGAGCTTTACTTTTATGTCAAGGATACCGGAACCGGAATTCCAGCAGAGAAATTACCGGATGTATTCGAGCGTTTCGTGAAACTGAATAAAAAGATAAAAAAGGAGCCGGACTGGGACTTTCCATATCTCAAACTATTGTCGCCAAACTTGGCGGTCAAATCGGAGCGGATTCCGTAGAAGGTGAAGGCTCTACATTCTGGTTTACAATTCCTTATCGGTCATGTGGTAAACCACGCTAACAAATTCGACTTCATAAAAAGTTTTAATTAAACATTCTATCACAATTTTATGTTGTATTTTTGCGGTTCAAACTAAACGCATGTATCTGCATGAGTACTACAAAAAAAGACTATTATCATTTAGGACTTACGGATGACGAAGTCCTACAAAGCAGGGAGAAAAATGGTATTAACCTGTTAACGCCCCCCAAAGCGTCCTTCTCTCTGGAAACTTTATCTGGAAAAATTTGAAGACCCGGTTGTCCGTGTATTATTAGTAGCAGCCGCTTTCTCATTAATTATCTCCATCATCGAAAACGAATATGCCGAAACAATCGGTATCATAGCTGCTATTTTACTGGCTACGGGCATTGGTTTCTTTTTTGAATATGATGCCAGTAAAAGTTCGATCTGCTGAATGCAGTCAATGAAGAAACCCTGGTAAAAGTGGTCCGAAACGGACGCGTACAGGAAATCCCTCGTAAAGACATAGTGGTAGGTGATATCGTCATTCTGGAAACAGGTGAAGAAATTCCCGCTGATGGAGAGTTGCTGGAAGCTATTTCCCTGCAAGTGAATGAATCCAACCTGACCGGAGAACCTGTTATCAATAAGACGACTATAGAAGCAGATTTTGACGAAGAAGCGACTTACGCCTCTAATCTGGTGATGCGTGGCACTACAGTGGTGGATGGACATGGTACCATGCGCGTGCTGCATGTGGGAGATGCTACTGAAATCGGAAAAGTAGCCCGGCAGAGTACAGAGGATAACCTCGAACCCACCCCGCTGAACATACAGCTCACCAAACTCGCAAATCTAATCGGAAAGATAGGTTTCACCGTTGCCGGTCTGGCTTTCCTTATTTTCTTCGTGAAGGATGTAGTGCTATATTTTGATTTCGGTTCGCTGAACGGATGGCATGAGTGGCTTCCGGTTTTCGAACGGACACTGAAATATTTTATGATGGCAGTTACGCTGATTGTAGTAGCTGTACCTGAAGGATTGCCAATGAGTGTTACGCTTAGTCTGGCATTGAACATGCGTCGTATGCTTTCCACCAACAATCTAGTACGGAAAATGCATGCCTGCGAAACAATGGGAGCCATCACCGTGATCTGTACGGACAAAACGGGTACACTGACTCAAAACCTGATGCAGGTACACGAACCCAATTTCTATGGTATAAAAAATGGCAGTGACTTGTCTGATGACGATATTAGCGCACTTATCGCAGAAGGAATCAGCGCCAATTCAACAGCTTTTCTTGAAGAATCAACCAATGGAGAAAAACCCAAAGGCGTAGGAAAATCCAACCGAAGTGGCTTTATTGCTCTGGCTTAACAAACAGGGAAGAGATTACCTGCAACTCCGCGAACAAGCTCATGTTCTCGATCAACTCACCTTCTCTACCGAACGGAAATTCATGGCGACTCTTGTTGAATCCCCATTGATCGGAAAAAAAATACTTTATATAAAAGGAGCTCCTGAAATTGTTTTGGGTAAGTGTAAAGAAGTTGTTCTGGATGGACGGCAAGTGGATGCGGTAGAGTATCGTTCTACAGTGGAAGCACAACTGTTGAGTTATCAGAATATGGCTATGCGTACACTTGGATTTGCATTCAAGATTGTAGGAGAAAACGAACCGAATGACTGCACGGAACTGGTGTCTGCCAACGACCTTAATTTCTTAGGAGTCGTAGCCATCTCAGACCCGATTCGTCCGGATGTGCCCGCCGCTGTGGCGAAATGCCAGTCGGCTGGTATCGGTATCAAGATCGTTACCGGTGACACTCCGGGAACTGCCACGGAAATCGCACGCCAGATAGGTCTTTGGAACTCTGAAACTGATACGGAACGAAATCGTATCACCGGTGTTGCCTTTGCCGAATTGAGTGACGAAGAAGCGCTGGACCGTGTGATGGACCTCAAAATCATGTCCCGCGCCCGCCCGACGGACAAACAACGTCTTGTGCAGTTGCTTCAACAAAAAGGAGCCGTAGTCGCCGTAACCGGAGACGGTACGAACGATGCGCCTGCCCTGAATCATGCCCAAGTCGGTCTGTCAATGGGTACAGGTACGTCCGTAGCCAAAGAAGCCAGTGATATTACATTGCTTGATGATTCGTTCAACAGTATCGGAACCGCCGTCATGTGGGGACGTTCGCTTTATAAGAATATCCAGCGTTTCATCGTTTTCCAGCTAACGATCAACTTTGTGGCATTGCTTATCGTTCTGCTAGGCTCCGTAATCGGTACGGAACTTCCGCTGACTGTAACACAAATGTTATGGGGTGAACCTGATTATGGATACTTTTGCCGCTTTGGCTCTTGCCTCTATTCCACCCAGCGAAACGGTGATGCTTGAGAAACCTCGTCGCAGTACCGATTTTATTATCAGTAAGGCAATGCGGTCTAATATAATAGGTGTGGGCTCTATCTTCCTCGCCGTATTGCTCGGAATGATTTATTATTTCGACCACAGCACGCAAGGAATGAATGTACATAACCTGACTATTTTCTTCACTTTCTTTGTCATGTTACAATTCTGGAACCTGTTTAATGCACGTGTGTTCGGCACTACCGACTCGGCATTCAAAGGCCTTTCCAAATCGTATGGCATGGAATTGATTGTTCTTGCCATTCTGGTCGGACAATTTCTGATCGTACAGTTCGGTGGAGCTGTATTCCGCACAGAGCCGCTCGACTGGCAGACGTGGCTTCTAATTATAGGCGTTTCGTCCATGGTGTTATGGGTTGAGAACTTGTTCGCCTTGTTCAGCGTATTATTCACAAAAGAAACAAGAAATGAAAAGTAAAGGAATTAAAAACCTTCTTATTGATTTGGGTGGTGTACTTATCAATCTCGACCGCCAACGTTGCATTGAGCACTTTCAGAAGTTAGGGCTCCAAAACGTGGATGCATTGCTGGATATCCAGAACCAGGACGGACTCCTGATGCAACAGGAAAAAGGATTGATAACACCTGCCGAATTCCGTGACGGCAGTTCGTAAAATGATAGGCAAAGCAGTTAGCGACAAACAAATAGATGCAGCCTGGAATAGTTTTTTCTGGTAGATATACCCACACAGAAAACTGGATTTATTATTAAAATTACGTGAGAAATATGTCGTCTATTTATTGAGCAATACCAACCAAATTCATTGGGAATGGACATGTGCTCATTTGTTTCCTTACCGCACCTTTAAGGTGGAAGATTATTTTGAAAAAACGTACCTCTCTTTTGAAATGAAAATGGCCAAGCCCGAACCGGAGATATTCAAGGCAATCATAGAGGATGCCGGTATCGAGCCGAAAGAAACGCTTTTTATTGATGACTCTGAAATGAACTGTAAGACAGCCCAAAATTTAGGAATTTCTACCTATACAGCGAAAGTAGGCGAAGACTGGAGCCATCTTTTCAACCTCAAATAATTTTAGAGATATGCAGATTATACGTGACACATCGGCAATTACCCTGGAACCCTGCGTAGCTACCATCGGTTTCTTTTGATGGAGTACATGCAGGACATCGCTATCTGATTCAGCAAGTGAAAGAGATAGCCGCCGCCAAAGGTCTACGCTCTGCATTGGTTACTTTTCCCTGTTCATCCCCGAAAAGTGATGAATGTGGAGCCTATCGTCCGGAACTTCTGACTACCCCCGAAGAAAAAATAAGTCTGCTTGCTGACATCGGGGTAGACTACTGCCTGATGCTTGATTTCACTCCGGAAATTTCCCGGCTCACTGCCCGGAGTTTATGACACAGACTTGCTAAAAGAGCGTTATCAGGTAAAATATCTGGTTATCGGCTATGACCATCGTTTCGGACATAACCGCAGCGAAGGTTTCGAGGATTATGTACGTTATGGAAAAGAAATTGGCATAGAAGTAATTCGCGCCAAAGCGTATACCAGCAATATAGAAATAGGGAACGAACCCAACATTCCGGTGAGCTCTTCCCCTGATCCGCAAACTTCTTCATGAAGGAGAAGTTAGCCTGGCCGCCCATTGTCTGAAATATGAATATTTCTTGACGGGACTGTTGTAGGCGGTTACCAAGTAGGCAGAAAGATCGGCTTTCCGACGGCCAATTTACGCGTAGATGATCCCGATAAACTAATTCCTGCCGATGGCGTATATGCCGTATGGGTAACATTTGACGGGAAAACGTATATGGGGATGCTGAATATAGGTGTCCGCCCGACGATTGACAATGGTCCGAATCGAACAATTGAAGTGAATATCCTTCACTTCCACTCTGAATATATATGATAAATTCATCCGGCTTACTTTTTGTAAAACGGACACGCCCCGAACTGAAGTTCTCCAGCATTGACGAGCTAATAGTCCACACAAAGCTCCAGAAACCGAAGGATGCTGAAGAGAAGAAAACAGGAAGAACTAAGAAAATAAAATCAACCGAATAACAACTTAAAATAGATTCTTATGCAAAAGTCATTTATGAGTATTTCTCTGGTGGTAATAGCTATATCCATGTTAGCTATGTTTATATGCAGCTTCTTTACTACTAAATAAAAAAATATGAAGACGGCTATCAAACTTGTATTAATAGACCTTCTCATTGCGCAGATTATTGCTCCAATCCTGATTATGATTCCCTGTACGATCTATTTGTTCGTCACCACGGGAAATCTGGATAAGGCTGTTCTGACGCAAACAATTATAATTCCGGCGCAATTGGCCGGTCAGATAATGATGGGTATCTATCTGTGGAAGGCCGGCTACATCAGCACAAAGAAAGAGACCTGGTCACTTGTGTCCGCTCCTTATCTTTTAGGTAGTGCAGTGGCAATCCTTACCAGTGGATTTGTTGTTTCTTCATTAATGAGTTTGCTGGATTGATTCCCAATATCATGGAACAATCTTTCAACATTCTCCAATCCGGTTGGGGCGGATTCTTGCAATAGCAATCGTAGGCCCTGTACTTGAAGAATTATTGTTCCGGGGAGCAATCACCAAAGCTTTGCTCCAACAATACAATCCGACTAAAGCAATTCTGATTTCCGCACTTCTGTTCGGTGTCTTTCATATAAATCCCGCCCAGATCCTTCCGGCTTTTCTGATCGGTATCCTGCTGGCATGGACTTATTACAAAACAGGCAGTCTGATACCTTGTATATTCATGCATATATTAAATAACTCCTTATCAGTATATCTCAGTATCAAATACCCCGAAGCAGAAAATATGGACGACCTGATTAACGGTACCCCGTATCTTATTATTCTTATCGGTGCAATTGTCATACTGGCAGGAGTCATTCCATATATGCAACGCATGACCTCTAATAAGTAGAGGTCATATCTTCAGGAACACAAATATAAAAGTCTGCTCTTCCTTTTTATTTTCTTCATCTAATTGGTCTATACTTTCCTGACGGACTGAACAGACAGTTTTAATCGTTGTCCCCGGACGATATTGAAGCAGATATAAATTATTCCTCCTTTAAAATCAGAATGGTAGTTCCCGTTAAAATGCAGGAATTTATCCTTTATATTATGAGCTATAAACCAGCCCATTGTTGCATCTTTGATAGCTTGCGCCTGTGCCAAATATTCCTGATTGCCTTTACTCTTACCCATCATCTGCATTAATGCAAAAAGCACCACCTTCTTCTTCCTTGTAGGTAAACTGAATAGGAAGAGGCGGCAAGTATCGCTTTGCTTCATTAGATAATGAATCCAAATACTGTAAGCCATTATCTTTTTACAACATTAGCATAGCGTCGTGGTACGTTAGTTGCAATAAATGGAATTTTATTCTCTTTTTGCGAAAAAGACAAATGGAGCATAATCCGTACTATAATTATCCCACAACCGGGCTTCTGCCTCAAATCTGTCATAAGAAATCGCGCGACTCATGTATTCATCCAAAATCAGCTGATTATCCGCCTCCAAGCATTTCAGCTCCCAACATCAGTTTTTCCTTATGAATAGCATATAGCGAACGGGTTATTTCATATTCCAGCCAATGAGTAATACAACAATTATGAATCTCGCCTATAAACACGACATCCGGTTGTGCCAACGCTTCAATAAGCTCATCATAGCCTATCTCCTTGCCTTCGGCATTAAACAATGTATATGCTCTCTTGTATCTTTTCTGAGCAAAGGCCGCTACTCCTATAGAACACAAAAGCAATAACCCACAAAATCTTGAGAAAAATAAATTATTCATATTTTTGATGTTTTCCAATATATAACAATACAAATTTATCGGGATTCGTAAAATGCTTAAATGCTTTCTGAATATCCACAGTGGATATGCTATCGAGACATTGTTCATATCGCTCAAAATCAGCGACAGACTCACCATTCTTCAGCAAATTCACAAGATTAGTACGCCATTCGGCAGAAGCCTCATCCGGTGAAAGCACTTTTCGTTTTGTAACCCAAAAAGACTTTTTTCAAAGTTTCCAATTCCTCTTCGCTCACTTTACTTGTACTGAAGCTCATTTATAATCTGCTTTATAAGCTCCTCCACCTTCTTCGTATTTACGAAATCAACAGAGGCCGACAAATCAAAATAAAAGACTTGTTGTGGCAGCCCATTATAAAATAAAGAAGCGTATGGAGAATAGACTATATTCTCTCCTTCACGCAAAAACACTTAACAAGCGGTTTTGCAAGATATCACGCATCAATTTCAGTGTAAGGCTATTTTTCAAGGAAGGCTGATAATTTCCACAGAAAACATAATCAAAGATAGTCTGCGTATCATTATCATTCGGAAATTCTTCTATGTAAGTTTTCTTAGGGAGCTTAAACGCTTTGTTGGGATAAGACACTGTATTTACTTTCGGCATACGTCCGAACGTCGCAGTTAACAATTCTTTGATGCTATCCGTATCAAACTTTCCTGTTACTACGAATGTCATTTGCGACGGATTGCTGTATAATGAACAATAATAATCTGCAATCTTATCCAGATCCAATCTTTCCAGATCCATTTTTGTTAGAGCCGGACGAGGTACCGTATTTCCCATTAGAGAATCCAGGCGGTTTGTCAACATACGATCAGAAGCACGTTTCATCATTTGTTCCAATACACTTTCCTTCCCGAAACGCTCCATTTCATCTTTACGAATCTCATCAAAATCCCCATAGCAAAGTCCGACGACACATCTTCTCGTACATCAAATTAAAGAGTTCTCGTGTTTTGGCAGCAGGGAGACATTCCCATAATATCATGCCAATAATTACTGATAGCAATATTCATAGATATTTCTTCCTGTTGCATAAAAAAGAAGATAGAGTATCATAAGGAATACAAGCTACCCCTCCCATTTCCATATAACCTCCTGTGTCCCTTCATATAAAGGATAATCTTTTATCTGATAAATCTGCTGTCCCTCCTCTTCCAAAAAGCTGTCACAAAAATGGATTGACTTTCATCATTTGTCGGACGGAGAAGAATACGTAAGTCATTTTTCAGAATTACTTCTGTTATGTTAAGGTCTGCGTATTTCTTCTCACTAACTATATCTGAGGCCTTAAAAGGATAACTCTCAACCAGGCAAGCAGGTGTCACTACTCTTTTTCTTCTTTTCACATCTTTACGTACATACGTAAAATCTTTCAACGGGTTCTTAATACCTTCATCCCATGCCTGAACAACTTCTTCTTTTTTAAGAGAATTTTGTTTACCTGCATTATTACGATAAGCCACCAATAAGGTTTGATCTTTGTATGAAAGCCACTCACGCAAAAGTTGTTGCAAAGTAGCGCTATCAGTCGCCCGTATCTTGTCCGCCAACTGTTTCATTTCACTATCTGACTGGAATAACGGTCGTCGGATATCACATAATCAACAAAATCATCACACCATTTAGAAGATAATTGAGTTGAGTTATCTACTTTCAAACGCCTCAGATGCTCATTAGCATCCTCCACTTCTTCCTGCTTAAAGCCGTTTTTCTGAATAGACTCCATTTCATTAGACAGTTCGGATACTTGTTGCAAGAGATTTGCCTTATCTACCCCGGAAAAGCAAAACAAAATGATTCTTATCAGAAAGAAACCATGCATCAGAAAACATTGCACCGATATTCTGGTATTTCAACCGGTTACTGATAGCACGTATCAATAAAGATCCGAGTTCCTTCTGATAAATACTGCCGATTGTATTACCAATCACACAAGGATGAGGAATCATCAGCTCCAACTCTGAACTACGCTCCAGATCATCCCCAATTTCATATAACTCAACTCCCGGGTCATAAGTCAATGGATAAGTACGATAGCCTTTGACTTCTTTACGAGGAATAGATGAAAAACATTTCCTTGATTTGTTTTTCAATAGATTCCGGATCTACATTACCAACCACAACTACGGTAGCCATCTGCGGAGAATACCATTTTTTATAGAATTCAATCAACGTCTTACGGTCAATACTACGAATATCCTCGGAACTTCCCAACGGCATACGCTCCGTGAAATGGTTCTTTTCCGATTTTTAATGCATAAAAATCATCCCCAAGTCATATCCGCGCAATTCTTCCAAAATAACGCCCCGCGCAATGTTCCTTCTTCGTCCGCTCTTCTTCCGAAAGTGATTCCGCTCAGCCAATCTTTCAAAAAATCAATAAAGTTTTGCTACTAACTTTATGGTCAGTTTTATCCATAGGCACTGTCAACATAAAGATCGTACGATCATATCCGGTTACCGCATTTATATCACGTCCAAACCATGCCCAAAGTTTCCAGATAGTCTACCATTCCCCCTGCCAGGAAAATGTTTACTACCGGCAAACGACATATGCTCCAGAAAATGGGCGGCTCCTTTTTTGCTCTTCCGACTCTTGAACAGAACCGATACGCATCACTAACCGGAATTCTGTTGTGTGAATCGGCGCCTCGTTAGGAAGGATTAAATAATGTAACCCATTAGCCAAGGTCCCTTCAACTGGCTATTAGGAGGTAATTTACTTTTTTCTCCAAATGAGAAGCTTGTTGTGCAAGCATATTCACGGGAAGTCCTCCTAATAGAACTGCCAAGAATAGAAAAAAAACTTTAAACTTTGTCTGCTTAAAACATGAATGGTCGTTTTATATATTATATTTATTCATTTAATGTATAAGTCACGCGAATCTGAGTATACCCTAACGAATTAACATGATCCCAAGGGAATTGAAAACTAAAGGTTTTCTCATTAAACATTCCTTTCGGTTCAATCCAGTCTGAAGGTTCATTCCCCCAATTGTCTTCATCAATAGACGAATACACTAAAACAAACTGGATTTAAAGTTATTCTTCCTATCAAATCACTAACACTGCTTCCACCATATTATCTCCTCCTGAATCCAAATCGTACCACCTTCTGTCAGCCATTTTCTTCCAACGTCCTAAGCGGTAAAAGAATATTCAAAAGGCAATGATTCTATTTCTTCATCCCAAAGATTTAAAGTCGGGCCTACGAATGAAAAAAGTACCTTCATCCGGCAATAATTCCAAATTATCAAGAACTACACTAAATACTTCCTTACCTATGTCATAGCCAATCGCCTCCATCATAGAGACATATTTACTTCCTTCAAAAAATCCAAAATTCATTCTCCACCGTTTTCTTTTCTGTATTTCCCACAAAAAATGAAGTTATTCCCATTGATTATCAATCATCTTAAGTATCGGACGATCTGCAGTAGCATTCTCACTCAATGTTATCATACTCTTTCCTTCAAAGGAGCGAGTCTCCGTATCACCAAATACCCAACCTCATCTGCTGGGAAAGTCACCTCTACGCGACAGCTTACTTCACCCATAAAGCGATTAAGATTAAGCCTGTACTTCTCCATATAGCCATGAACAAACTCAATCTGTTGTTCGGTCAAGTCCGGCAAGGTTGGATTTACCTTACAGTCAGTTTCACCTTCATTCCATGGTTGCATACGTTCGTCTGTATAATCCTTTACCTTTAAAGTTATCATCCTTGGTTATTCAGCAAACTCTGACGATTGAAAGTACCTTGAAACGCGCCGTCTTCTCTCTCCTGCCTTTATTTGTACTGCCCCATTTTCCAAGCGCAAAATATATCTGCATTATCCAACACCTGAAATTAATTACAGCATCATTTTCTACGGAAGTAGCCAGAAGTACATCAACAGTACTGCACGTTCATCACTTTCCGAAAGTGCAGGATCATCGGAAGTACTCATTTGTATATAATTGCGTCCCTTATAAGTATAATCAATGTTGTTACTACAAGCTATAACAATCCAGGACAGACAAATCAAAATATGAATAAAGAATAATATTTGTATTTCATAATCTTCTTTGTTTTTAAGATAGAAAAATTATCTATTCAGAGGCCACCCTCATTTTGAGTCATATTCTCATTATATTTATATTCAGAACGAGGAATAGGAAAAACACCAGCGATAATCGCTACTTCAATTTTACATCTTCACTGCCCCCCATTTCGCTAACCGGGAAAGGCTTCCAGAATGTAAACGTTTCAAATCAAAATACAGTATACCTTCACCCGCAAATTCTTTTCATTTTTTCCAGATGAATAGCCTGCAGCAGTGCATTACCTGTCAGTCCCTCATCAAGAGTCGTGGCTTGACAAGCTGCCAAATATTCATTCAATTTCCGAATTGCGACATCTTCTTTACCCACCATCCGACTATAAGCCTCGGTAGCTATGAAATAAGCTCCGGCATAACGCATTATATTTATATATTGTATACTTTCTGAATCCTTATTTACTTTATTATATTTACCTAGCAAATTCCTTTTGTTCTCCTTCCATTTCAAAAGGATAAACATTGTATGTCTTCCGTATATCTTCCTCCCATAAACAATCTGAGGATTCAAAGCGAAATAATCACCACTTGTTTCATTAAACTGAATGTCCGCATAATAACTCTTTGCTGTATAAAACGCAAAGATACGCCCCTTGCAAGAAGCAGTTTCACAAACGTTTATATCCCGCAACAGTAAACATATCATCTGTTGCCTGCTCTAATATTTTCTCTGCATAAATCGCAGCCTGTCCATATTGTCCTGCATATAATTCCAGTTCAGCAAGCAAATAATAAACCGCTGTTTGAGATAACCACCCATTTTTTTTTCGGAGCATTCTCCGTATCGGCCGCCTCTGTCAACAATGTACGGATAGCAGATACATAATTTCAATAGAAGAACGTTTTGGAAATTCAAGTCCCAAACGTTCTTTCAAAACAATGCCATCAGCTTGCGGGATCTTTTGTCATAAGCTGGTGCAAACAACCTTAGCAAATTGAAATAACAAAGAGCCTTCAATGCTTTGCACTCACTTATTATAGCTGCTTTTGCACTCTCCTCCGAAGCATTCTCCAATACGATATTATCCACCTGTTCAAGCAGTATTGCAAGAAGCAATTGTATTATAATATTCCAGCCAGATAGTCTCCGCAAAAGAAGTTATAGAGTTATCCTGCCACAAATAAAGATTCTTCTGACTCATATCCTTTCCTGTAATAGACGTTTGACAAAAGTCATCACCTAAGATAGAAAGTTCATATTCATAGTGCGGATATAGTAAATAAGCAGATGTCAGGAGCGAACGGGCCGTGGAAACATTAGTAATAGCATCAGATCCGAATACTGGTCAGCAGGAGGAATATCAAGTGAACAAGACGATATCCCGCTAAAAATTCCTGATATGGCAGTAAATATATAGATGAATTTCTTTTATCATAATCATTATTCTTTAAAAAGTCAGACTCATATTGAATGTATAAATAGGCTGCATACTACTCGCCAATGTACCACTTTCCGGATCCGATTCCTTATATGAGGTCCACGTAAACAAATTAGAACCCTGAAAAGCAAGCGTCGCATACTTTACAAACGGTAATGTCTTTCTTAAGAAATGAGGTGGCACCCCGGTAACGAAGAGAAACCATAGAGAGCTTCAAATAATCACTCTACCTACTGTCAACGAGTTCGGGTATTGGCTTAAATTGTCTTCTGCTACAGCAGATGTGTAAAAAGGAGTCGGATAAACTTTTACCTTCATCCTCCGGTTTAAACCACATTTTATCTGTTTGTCCAGCAACAGCATTTTATTTTGAATCATCTTTATCACGCACATACGAATAGTTAAATTGGTGGATACCACCGTGTACATAATAGAAATCCATATCCAAATCGAATGATTTATAAGAAAGCGATAGTCCAAAACTTCCGCTATATGGAGGCGTAGAATGACCCAATGCTACCACATCTTCAGCAGTCAATGCTTCACTTGCTTGTTTTTCCTTATTACCTTTCACCAGAAAAACAGGATAACCAGTCAAAGGATTAATCCCCAGAGAAGAAGGTCCGTAAATCATATCATACGACTTACCCACCTCATAATCAGGGAAGCAATGCTTCTTCAGAGGTATATATTCTATCAGCATAATAAAGATCAATAACTTTGTTACGGTTATAAGCTATATTCCCCGCAAACTAAGCAACCAATCGTTTGTATCCAACACTTTCATATTCACTCCAAATTCGAAACCTCTATTCTCAAGTATTCTATATTACGTTTCAATGTAGTATATCCAGTAGAAGACGGAATCGGAACATCCAACAACGCTTGTTCGGTACGACGGTTGTACCAACTCGCCTCTAAAGTGATACGATCAAACAGACCTATATTAATTCCTGCATCAATAGACTTAGTCTGTTCCGGTTTTCAGATCTTTATTATAAAGCCCCCATTAAGTCAAGTGGACGCTGGTCTTCATAACTGTTAGTAGAATAAGCAAAAGTGGCTACTGTTGAAGAGACAGAGACGCCATTCAAATTGGCAGTATATCCATAAGAAGCTTTTAGGTTCAGACGGGTTAAAACGGGGGTTATCCGACAGAAATTCATAATAACTCAGGGAGTCCAACCAATCCCCCACTGCCCAAGCACTGTTCCAGCGTTTGTCGGAAAGGCAAAATAGAGGGAAGCGTCGTCTTATAAGTACCATAAAGGTCATAAATATTATCAAAAGTATACCCGACAACAGCACCAAATCCCAACTGGGCATTTTTATCTTTCAACGCCCCCACTTCAGCTTTACGCGTTCCTTGAATAGATTGATTGATAGCAGCCGCAGATTTTATAGTTCCAACCCCATAACCGGTAATAGAAACATTATCCAACTGCGTCAGGTAATACCCATATTAGCACCTAACGTCAGATTATGTTTCCCTGCATATACATTTATTATAAGTCACACGAACATTAGTAGAAACATTGGTTGTCGTATTTTGATTTTGAATAAATACCACGTTGAATCTCAGGAACTCCTGTTGTCATTTTCCTGAATATGCAGTAGAAGGAGGCAATTGTTCTGTCTCGTCCAGCAAAATCCAGGCCGGCCACTGCCGCCACATCCAGTCCAGGTAATGGGTTCAAAATCAAACTGCCACTAATACTGGCTGTCTTTGCCGCATCTTCCTGACTGTACTGATTCATCAAATCATTGTAGGTACGTCCCGGATAAGAAACTAATTCGCCACTATCTTTTGTTTCATAAGATTCAGTTCATAAACCAGTTGAGTAGGGTCGAGGTTGTACCATTCGGTGTATATTTGTCTTAGCATATCCCCCCATTTTACAATTAGCAATGCATAACCGATATGTCCCAATTTCTGGTCCATATTCATGCGCAAACTCATACGCCGTTTATCATTACCCGGCAACGCCCTCCTGTTGAGTATAGTTAGCAGAAACATAATAGGTTGTCTCTTCACTTCCTCCACGAATACTGACATTATGTTTCTGATAAAGACTATTCCGGATAAGTTCATGGAACCAGTCGGTATTAATATTCTTCAATTCATCCAGTTTTTGTTGTCCTGCCGCTATCAAGTTGTGGCAAATACCCGGATCATCAGCATGATATTTATTATAATAATCTGCACCTATATCGGTAAATCCCGGGAGTTTTTACATTTTTGCAAACGACGTTCCAGTTCCAGCTTAGCAGAATTCATCATAGAAATTCCCCTATCTACCACGAGTAGTTATACCCAAAGTATAGGTAAAACCATTGTTTGTCGCTAATTCCACACTGAGGAAGTTATTTCCAGTACCCCATTAACAGCTTTTTATACGCCATAAAACAAAGCCCAGCCGCATCTTTTAAGTATTGATTTCTTTTAATATCTTGAGGTTCAGATTATAAAAGTTTCCGAGCTTATGACCTTTCCATCCATTACATACAGTGGCTCATTGGTTGTGTTTCCCCTTCGTAAAAGAGTGAATTTCCCCTGATGCGTATCTCTCAGAACGCAGAACCCAGTTCTCCTGTATTTTTTGTTACAATCAGCCCCATTACAGATCCCCCTGCAAAGCAAGCCCATATCAATCATCGGCTTCTGCTGAACACGCCGCATATCGACTTCTTGCACTACACGGAACGAGCACGAATATCTATTCGTTAATATTGGCTTTAGCAGTCACAACAAACCTCATCCATATTATTAAAGGTCCGGGTGTTGGCCCCAGCTTAGTCTGACCTTTATAAGTGATAGTTTTACGCCGCATA
>VOFC01006167.1_pt1 | contig 27424 bp, 26 predicted proteins | sample 5384161 | NCBI WGS metagenome assembly VOFC01 (sample SAMN12384722, study PRJNA508395) | human gut metagenome | isolation source: healthy gut B | host: Homo sapiens | reverse complement strand
ATTTTGCTTTGTGATGATAATTGGGGGAATGTACGTCGTTTACCAGATTTAAAGGATAAACGGCATCCTGGTGGATATAGGTATGTATTATCATGTAGATTTACATGGAGCACCACGTGCCTATCAATAGCTGAATATGACACAGATCCAGCATATGTAGAACTTAATTATATTTGAAAACTTATTCTTATGGTGTGGATAAAATGTGGATTCTAAAATGTGGGTGACTTAGGCCGAATGAATTTCCTGTTGATTTTTTTCTTGAATATGGCATGGAATCCTGGACACCTTACGGCTTAATTTACAGGAATATACTTGTAGTTTCTGTAAACAACAGTTTGGGGACAACTAATAAGTAGAAGCCGCTCGCATCTTAAATCTGTATTGTAAATATGCTTTGCTCGCGTAACTGCAGAAATGTTGAATGGCAAACTTATAATCTTTCGAGTAAAGGAGAATTTAAAGGCTGTACTCAGATGATTTCTTGCTTTGGAGGCTGTGCTATCGTCAGTTTATAGAGCTTTACCGGAAGAATTGAAGGATACATATAAAGAACTCATTCTTTTTCCTGTTCAAGGCCATGGCAAACCTTTATGAGATGTATTATGGGTTGCTATGAATCATAAGTTAGCATCTGAGGGTGATCCACGTGCTTAATGAATGGGCAGATAGAGTGGAGTATTGTTTCAGGTATGATGCGGAACTTTGCTATGACTATAATAACAATATAGCTGGTGGAGAAAATGGAATCATTTAATGGATCAGACGCACATCGGTTATACAAGCTGGGATAATTAAAGGAGAAATATAATACTTGAAATCATAAGAGTGGATGCTTTCTGCATATAAGCCGGGAGGATATGAGTATAAGGAGAAAGGTGGGGTGGTAGTAATGGAAGCGGGCGTTTTTGCAGGAAAATGTACACAAGGGAATAAGACAGGTGGACAGTTGTCCCTGACTTGCAGGACGTACTCTTTCTGGTTTGTCGTTGATGCCTATACACAACCTGTAACAGGAGCTTCATTGACATATCGCATGTTTTAATTCAGAGATGAAAAATATACGTGTAAGATTAATCTTGATAATTTCGCTTTTTATAAAAAGGGAGTGACAGTTGGCGCTATCAGTTTGATGGTGGTAAAAGAACAAATAGTAAAATTACAATTCAGATGACTTGGGGCTAATTGTTATACGAAGACGTATCCTGCCGAAAGCTGCGCGGTTGATAGAGTCGGTGGTAGATTTTTCCAATGTTAATCTGAAAGAAGGAATACATGGATTACTATTCGTCCGTTAAGCCCCTGCTATTGTATTGTACCATTATAATTGATTGTGGTAGATGAAGTCAGTCGATTGAATCTTCAGGAAAGTCCTTATCGCAAGGTTACGCATTAATTAAATATTTATGATATAGGATACGCAAATGAAGAAGATTATTGTCTTGTTGTTTATTATGTGCAGGCATATTTGCCTTGCAATAAGAATCCTAATTTCCATATTTATCTTTTGTTCGGGGACAATCCAATATGGAAGGAAAAATGCAAAGATTGAAGCGCAGGATACGTGCAATGTCAATGAACGCTTTCGATGATGGCGGCTGTTGATTGTCCGTCTTTGGGACGTGTCAGCGACAGTGGCATAAGGCTGTTCTCCGTTGGTACGTTGCCATACAGGGTTAACACCGGCCGATTATTTCTGGACGTGTACGTTAGTGGGAAAAGGTTGCCTTGATACTGCTTGGCGTAGGTGTCGTCAATGTAGCTGTTGGTATGCAGGATTGAGCTGTTTGATGAGGAGAATTGCGAAGAGCATATTGCCCTCAACCGGAATGGCTGAAAAATACAGTGAAAGCGTATGGTAATAATCCTTTACCGTAGACTAAAGGAATTGGCTGTAGAAGCACAGAAAGCGGGTGTGTGGATTTAAAGGTATCCTCTTGCATCAGGGTTAAGTCTAATACCGGTGATAAAGAGTGGCCTCAAAAAAAGTAAAGAGAGTCTATGAGAATCTGTTGAGGGATTTGAATCTTCAGGCAAAAGATGTTCCCTTTGTTGGCGGGAGAAGTGGTGCATGCCGACCAGAATGGCAGATGTGCAAGCATGAATGAGATAATCAATGCCGCCGCCGCAAGTGATTCCGACCGCATACGATTCCTTCTTCGCTGTCCTGCTGCAGAAGATAATTTGCATTTCACGGCAGAAGGATGGTACAGTGAAATTGGAGTGCGGTATGTCGAGAAAACGACTCCTTTGTTGAGAAGGAACTAAACCCGGATTACTACCGAACCGGTATCCACTAATATTCCGATATGACTATCCCCGGGTGGATAAAGAGGGGCGTGCCCTATTGTTTCTATATGCCCGCAGGCTAACAGGCTGGATTGTTGCGGAAAGAAGCATGATATGTGGAAAGATGCCGAGGACTCCTGACGGCAACGACCAACCCCGCCTGTAGGATTCCATTATTATTTCCCTGATTGCAGACGGGGTGTCGGTAACAGATCCTTCCAGTTATACGCGTTCCTTTCGGTTGCTGCCGCATGGCAAGTGGCACGAAACCCTGAAGGTGAGGAGGGGGATTATTGTCGTCCTCAACAGGTACCCCCACGGGCAGGTTCGTTCCTGTATCATCCATCTGAAAACGCAGAGAGAGTTCCGTCGGTGTATGGTATATACGCCGGCAGAGCATGAAACTCATCCGGAAGCAGCGCTATCCGGTATTGTATCTGCAACATGGCATGGGTGAAGATGAAACCGGCTGGAGCACGCAGGAAAGATGAATCATATTATGGACAACCTGATTGCATCCGGTCAGTGTGTGCCGATGCTCGTGGTGATGGATAGCGGTGATGTGGAAGTTCCGTTCCGGCCGCGTCCGGGAAAAAGATGTGAACGAGGAGCGGGGCTTTGTATGGCGCCACCTTTTTATGACGTTATTCTGAAAGACCTGGGATTCCTGCGATAGACCGGACATTCCGTACGAAAACCGACCGCGAACACCGTGCCATGGCAGGACTCTCGTGGGGGAGGACATCACGGTTCTTTTCAATACGGCGTTTCGGTTATGACCGAAGGAGGACTGTCAGCGCAAACCCGATTGTGCAAACTTGCTTTACTACAGACCCGGCTCTATGGTGCATGATGGCACATTGGCTATGTCTATACGGGACATGATGAAGATAAGGCTGATTTTTTTCTGGATGCAGGAATGGCGCGTGTATTCTACTAAAGATATGGTGAACTGGACCGATCACGGTTCTCCGCTTGCCATCGAATCATTCGACTGGGCGGACGACCGTGCCTGGGCAGCACAATGTGTAGAGCGTAATGGTAAGTTTTATTGGTATGTCTGCCTGCATTCCAAACTTTCCAATACGATGGCAATCGGTGTGGCGGTAGGCGATTCGCCTGTCGGTCCTTTTAAAGATGCCATCGGCAAACCGCTTCATGACGGAAGCTGGGACTATATTGATCCTACGGTCTTCATTGATGATGACGGTCGTGCTTATCTGTATTGGGGAAACCGAATATCTATTGTGCAGAATTGAATGACGACATGATTTCCTTTTGAAAGGTGAAGTGGGCAAACTGGAACAGACTGTTGAGAGCTTTGGTGCACCCAATCCGGAAAAGCGTGTCAAAGGTGTTAAGTATAAAGATACTTATACAGAAGGTCCATGGCTTCATAAACGGGAAGGAAAATACTATCTTCTTTATGCTGCCGGAGGTGTACCCGAACATATTGCCTATTCCATGAGTGACGGACCTCTTGGTCCGTGGAAGTATATGGGAGAAATTATGCCGTTGCAAGATACGGGCTCGTTTACTAACCATTGTGGAGTGATAGACTATAAAGGCAATTCTTATTTCTTCTATCATACGGGTAAGCTGCCGGGTGGTGGAGGCTTCGGGCGAAGTGCGGCGGTGGAGCAATTTAAGTATAACGCTGACGGCACTTTCCCGATTATTAATGCTACCCGGGAAGGGGTGTCACCGGTAGGTATGCTCAATCCTTACGAAAGGGTGGAAGCTGAAACTATTGCGTTTTCTGAAGGTGTGAAGTCTGAACCCAAAGCGAAAACCGGTATATATATATCTGAAATTCATAATGGAGATTATATAAAGGTACGTGAAGTGGATTTCGGCAAAAAATCCCCCAAATGGTTTACTGCTACCGTTGCCAGTGCCCTTCGTGGCGGGACACTTGAAGTACGTACAGACAGTATAAGCGGACCATTAATTGCGGAACTGACTATTCCTTCAACGGGAGGTTGGGAATGCTGGAAAACATTGCAGGCTGATATTGTAAAACCGGTCACAGGAATACAAGATATTTATTTTGTATTCAAAGGACGTAAAGGCTGCAAACTGTTTAACTTTGATTGGTACAAGTTTAACAGATAAACATGCTAGAGAGCAGTTGGGTTACTCCTTTCTTTTTTACTCAACTGCTCTTTCATATACATTGAAGGCGGCATTCCATACAATTCTTTGAATGTTGTCGAGAAATTATTAGGATCAGTGAATCCTGTTAACATGGCTATCTCGATATGGTATGCTGTTTTTCGGACAATAAACGAGCGGCTTCTTTTTAAACGTATATTACGTATAAAGTCACGGGTTGTCTGGTTGGTGAGCTCTTTGAGTTTCCTGTGAAGATGTACGCGGCTAATACCTACCTCGGTGGTGATTGTCTCTATTGTCAAGTTAGGGTTACTGATGTTTTCATTGATCACTTTCATAATACGTTCCATCAATTTCTCATCGGGTGATTTCACTTCCAGTTTCTGAACCTTGTTTTTCCAGATTTTGCTGGCCTGTAAATACTTTGCGTAACTGCTGCCGTGTATTAATCAGATTTTCTACCGTCTTTTGCAGAATTTCGATATTGAATGGCTTCATGATATAGGCGTCGGCTCCTGTATTCAGACCTTCAAGGTTGTCTTCTTCCCTCGTTTTTGCAGTAAGCAAAATGACTGGGATATGGTTGAGGTTTACATTCTGCTTGATCTTCCGGCATAAGGTAAGTCCGTCCATTTCGGGCATCATGATGTCACTAATGACTAAATCCGGAGTCTTCTTAAATATTTGCTCTAATGCTTCTTTTTACCATTACGGCTTTCCATGATATGAAATTTGTCCCCAAACTCCTTCGCTATATAATTTCGGATTTCTTCGTCGTCTTCTACCAATTAATACGCGATATTTAGTTTTTACCCTGACTTTCTTTTTCTTCCTCATTTTCTATAATGGGAGAGATGACAGGAACAGTTGGTACGGCTACTGTTACCTTTTGCTTATTGTTGTCAACTTCTTCAGGTCGTAGATGCTTGTTACCCAACGGTAATCGGATAATAAAACGGCAACCCGGTTGTTCTTTATTATTTTCTACATAGATAATTCCATGATGTAATTCCACTAATGAACGAGTAAGATGTAATCCTATTCCTGTTCCGCCTTTCGATTCTGTTGGCTGTTACGGATCTGATAGAAACGTTCGAAGATATGTTCTTTTTCCTGTTCATCGATGCCTGTTCCGGTATCCGCGATAATTATTTCGGCATATTGTTTCAAGGGGATCGGGCAGTGTATTATCTTCTCCCGTACGGATGGTAATATCTATGTTTCCTTTTTCAGGAGTAAACTTGAAGGCATTAGACAGAATATTCAGGATAATCTTATCAAAATTACCTGTGTCTACCCATACATTCAGTTCCCGGAGCGTACTGTGAAGTTGTAGCCGGATATTTTTTGTATTTGCCTGTTGACCGAACGTTGTACATAAATCCTCTATAAAAGGAATAATATTGGTCTCCCGGAACATCAGGAACATTTGCCCTTTATCAATTTTCCGAATATCCATTAGTTGATTGACAAGATTCAGAATACGTTCCGCATTTCTGTAGATAATATGATATATTTTTCAGGCGTTCATTGTTCTCCTCATTCTTAATCAGTTTCTGTAGACGGCTGATGATTAGAGACATCGGAGTGCGTATCTCATGAGAGATGTTGATAAAGAACTGCAATTTTGCTTCATTGATTTGTTCGGCATGGATATGTTGCATCATTTCCTGATGCATTCTGTACCGATGTCTGATCTGAAGAATAATGATAAATATAATGGTCAGTAATAATAAGGAATAGATAACTTTGGCCCACCATGAAGCATACCATGCAGGAGATATAAAGATGGTAATTTCTTTTATATTTGAATACACGGTGTTGTCTTTTGCTCTGATTTTAAAGTTATAGGTACCGGGTTTCAGATTGCTGAATGAGATACGGTTTACACCTTTGGGCAAACTAATCCATTTTTCATCGTTGATAGAATAAAAGGTAGTTGATGTGTTCGGGGGCATTTAATTCCAGAGTGGCAAACTCGATACTGAACACATTGTCTTTATGGGATAGATAAAACTCTTTTTGCGTTGAATACAGGGCAGTTGATAATATTGTGAATACCGGATTTCATTCCTTTTCTAACCGGATTGTTATGCAGGAAAAAGTCGGTAATCCGGATATTCCATGTTTTTGCCGGATTGATAATGTCTTGCGGATTGAAATAGGTGATACCATTCATTCCGCCAAACCAGATAATACCTTGTTTATCTTTGAAGGAGGCATTCTTGTAGAACTCATTTCCCTGTAATCCGTCGCTGACATAATAATTGATAAATTTGTTGTTTTTCTTTTGGAATTGGGAAATTCCGGCATTGGTGCTTATCCAAAGAAAAATCTTTTCCATCTCCTTGTATGGCATATATTGTATTACTGGGCAATCCGTCTGCAGTAGTATAAGTGGTTAGTTCTTTCGTATTTTTATTCCAACCGGATAATCCTTCGGAACTGCCCAACCAGACAACTCCTTCGTCATCTTCAAAGATTGAATAAATAACATTTTGTGAGAGTATCTTATGACTTTGAAAATCAGGACTGTCAAGGTCTATACAGTTGACGCCGTCATAAGTTCCGACATACAGTTTATTATCATCGGAATAGTGCAGACAACCTATCCATTCGTTGATTAGAGATGTCCGAGATTGTATGGATGTAAATTCTTTCGTTTTCAGGTCATAGTAGAACAAACCGAATCCCATTGTCGCAATCCAAAGACGCTTGTTTTTATCTTCTGCGAAATCATATACACGTTGTATATAGTTGTTGTTCTTATCTACCAGTTTGTTCTGGTAATCGCATAATCCTGTCTGTTTGTTCAGCTTTCCCATACCGTTTATAAAGGAGCCGACCCAAATGTTGTACTCGGAATCTTCATATAGTTTTATAACTGTTGAAGGCACAGAATTAGGGGTGATTAGTATGCGAGAAATGTTTAGCCGGTTCTAACTTTTCTGTCAGGGCATAAATTCCGTCATTGTCTGTTCCAACCCATAACATACCGTTGTTGTCTTTTGCAGAATGAGGTTATACAACTGGAACCGATCATGTTTTTTATCCATGGATTTATGTCCTATATACTTGAAACTGTTTGTTCGGGCAGGTATCTGCATGACTCCTTTCTGATAAACAGCCAACCATAAGTTACCGGAATTGTCTTTTAGGATAGAATGTATTTTTGAATTTTTTGAATCAAAATAGTTGTTGTCAAAATTGTATTCGGAGATTTCATGAGTTTGGTTATTGTAGACACTCATACCTTTACCATCAGTTCCGATATATAATTCATTTTGCGGTCCGGAATAGAGGAAACAGATAGGAAGTTCTCTCTTTTCTTTAAAATCAATAGGTATAAAGGAGTCTTGTCTTTTTTGTTATAGACGAATAGTCCTTTTCTCATACTTCCTACATAAATATTCCCACGTGAATCTTCACATATACTTTTGACATATCCGTTGTCTTTAGATAAATATAAAGTAAGTTGGTTATTAGAATCAAGACGATATACTCCTTCTTCGTCTTTTTTGCTATCCAGACATTCTGTTTCTTGTCTTCAATCATAAATCCTGTTGATGTCATGGGGATATCAATTTTTTGAACAGTCAACAGGTAATCTTTGATATTCAACCTGCACAACATATTTCCGGATACCCATATCTCTCCATTTTCTCCTTTCGATAAAGGAAACAATATTACTTTCAAATATTTCTCCATTGTCTTCCCTTTATTGCAAGTGGGGGTAAAATTGTCTGTGCGGATCATACATTTGAATTCCCATATATGTGCCGATAAGCAAATGACCTTTGCTGTCTTCAAAAACAGTACGAACAAAATTGTGGGCTAACGAATGTTCGTTATTGGGCTCATGTTTGTATATGGTAAATTTAGCACCGTCATAACGGTTCAGACCATCTTCTGTTGCAATCCAAATGAAGCCGTTCCGGTCTTGATATATTTGATTAATCAGACTACTGGAGAGTTCTTTGTCAGTAGTGAATAACTTAGAGATTGTCCGTTGCATAACAAAGAAAACAATAATAATAGAAAAGTGGATACATTTTTCATAGTTATAGATCGTTGTTTGTTGTACAAAGAAAACTAAAAACCTAAATATAACCTAATAAAAAAATGAATATTTTCATTAGGCTCCGGGAGTACAATCGGATGTTGTAACATCGTTTGTAAATAATGTAACATGAGAAAAAGATTTATCCCTTCTTCTGTATTATTGTTTTCCTTCGATTGTATTTACAATATAGGTTTTACCCGCCTTTGTTTCGATGTCATATTCATAAACCTTCTGCAGTTTGGGAGATTGCGCACTTACCCCTTTGGCTACAAGAGGTTGCTTGATAGGAGTGGTGGCGAATAATCTATTTGAGCACTCTTTCCCGTTTACTTGTTTTAAGCCTTTCCCTTTTAGTGGGACATAAGACCGGATGCGGAGCGTACTGCCTATATTCGATCGGATGATCGCTTTATTTAACACATTGTTTTTCCAGTCCATATCGACAGTAAAGTTTCCACGTGCCACCAGCCCCTTCACACTCCCTTCTTCCCATGCATCAGGCAATGCCGGCAATAAATGTACGGCACCGTCATGACTTTGGAGCAACATTTCCGCTACTCCGGCTGTATAACCGAAATTACCGTCAATCTGGAAAGGCGGATGGGCATCCAGCATATTGGGATAGGTACGCCCGTTCGGATATTCTTTAGCCAAGTGATCGTTGGGCAATAGTTGAATCATATTTTTAATGATTTGGAAGGCATGGTTTCCATCCAGCATACGTGCCCAGAAATTGACTTTCCAGCCGATACTCCAACCGGTAGCCTTATCACCGCGTTGAAGCAATGTGTTTCTTGCTGCCTGGAATAACTCGGGATTTGAGTATGGAGAAATTTGATTACTCGGATATAGCCCGTACAAATGTGAAATAGGACGGTGCTCGTCCTTGGGATTGTCAATATCTTCAAGCCATTCTTGTAGTTGGTTATGTTTTCCTATTTGCATAGGTGGCAACTTCTCTAGTGTTTGTTTGAGGGAGTCTTGGAAAGAGGGGCTTCACCTGCGATGTATGAAGCCAATAAGGTATTATGCAGTGCATCAAAGGCAATCTGATTGTCCATTGTGCAACCGGCCGTGATGGGACCGTGTTCCGGCGACACAGAAGGCGACACTACCAACCATTTATACACTGGATGTTCTACCAAGAAATCCATGTAGAACTGCGCTGTTCCTTTCAGGATGGGATAATACTCTTTCAGGAACTCTTTATTTCCTGTAAAGAGGTAATGTTGCCAGATATGTTGAGCTAACCATGCGCCGCCGCTAGGCCACATGCCGGCTGCTGCAAAATCGACTACACCACAGATTCTCCATAAGTCAGTGTTATGATGTGCCACCCATCCCCGACAATCATACATGGTTCGGGCTGTTTCTGCTCCTGTGGCAGATAAATCTTTCAACATAGAGAATAGCGGACTATGTGTTTCACTTAAATTAGTGACTTCTGCCGGCCAATAGTTCATTTCTGTATTAATGTTGATGGTGTATTTGCTATCCCAAGGTGCATGTGTGCTGTTATTCCATATTCCTTGCAGATTAGCCGGTTGCCCACCCGGTTGCGAAGAAGAAATCAGCAGATAACGTCCATAATGGAAAAGTAGAGCTGCCATTGCCATGTCTTCCCCATTTCCGAAGTTTTCAATTCGTTTGGGAGTCTCCAGTTGGGAAGCTTTGCCTGCCGGTAATGTAAGGCGTACACGGTCAAATTGTTTTTTATAATAAGCGATATGGTTTTTGAGAGCTTTTTTCGTAAGGTATTTGCATTGCTCTTTTCAGATATTCGCTGGTTCGGTGGGATTCATCGGCGCTGACATCCTGGTAGTTTACGTAGTTGGTTGCTGCCGATATATAAAGGGTGGCTTCTGTTCCTTCATTTATTTGGAGCGTATTTCCTGCCGGGCGGAGAGTGCCATTCGTTTTTACCTGGATTTGACATTCTGCCCGTAGTGCGGCTTTCAAACCTTCCTGCTCTTTCCCTTGACAGGTGACGGTCAGCTGATCATTCTGAACATTCACCTTATGTACTAGAGGGAAGTTATATGCAATAGTAAAGTTCAGTGCGTTTGCTTTACTTGCTTTGATATGCATAATAATGACATTATCAGTAAATGAAGCAAAAGTGGTGCGGGTATAAGTGACGTCATCCACTTGATAACGGGTAGTTGTCGTTGCATTCTCCAGATTCAGATCGCGGTAAAAGCCGGATGCGTTTTGGTGTTCCGGAAATTCCAGGTAAAGACTACCTAATGTCAGATAGCTCATTCCGTGTTGCTGGGTTAAGAAGTTGGCGTCAATGAGTCTTTGCGCTTCCTTGTTTCTCCCTTCAAAAATCAGTTTGCGTACAACCGGTAGCACATGTACGGCATTCGGGTTATTATTATTGTATGGAGAACCTGCCCAAAATGTTTCTTCGTTGAGTTGTAATTCTTCGCGTTCGATTCCGCCATATACCATGGCTCCAAGACGGGAGTTACCAATAGGGAGAGCTTCCGACCAATTTTGTGCAGGTTGACTATACCACAGTTTCAGGTCCTGTCCTGAAACAAGGTTGCTTATTAATAGGAATAATACAAAAAAAGTGTTTCTGTTCATATTATATGGATTTGTAGCAAAGGTAGCTCATTTCCCAATACAAAAGGCAAAAAACTGTTTCTGAAATCTACCTTGGAAGTAACTTCTTTCCATATTAATGTTACTAATATATATGGTGTATGTTCCATAGGATAAAATAATAACTGCCGGCTTCTTTTTACAAGCACCGGCAGTTATTATTTAAGCAACTAGCAGATATACTGATCTATGTTACTTTTTAGCAACTAAAACTATATTATTGATATCTACTTTTTGTTTTTTCCCATCCCAATGGAAACTTTGGTAATAGAACTTGGATCAATTGCAATTTTACCGGCTTTTTCATCTTTAAAAGCACTGAATTGCACCTTCTTCTTGCCTTGGGTATAAAATCCCATAGAAACTTTTTACCGTTTCACCATCTTGGGTATATTCTATTTTTAATGAACAGATGGCATTTGTGGCATTTTCATCTAATTTTTCGAAGTTGGTCGCTTCAAAGTTTATTCCGGTGTAATTAGTGTAATCATTTTCAGGAAATACCAAGTTTCCATAACTGGTGGAAATTAAGGTCTGCCCTTCTACTGTCAGTTTATTATTGGCTTCGCATTGACTGACTTCGATAGTCTTGTCTACTTGTGCATTGACACTTAAGATTCCCAGACATGCAACTAATGCTGCTACTAAATACTTTTTCATGTTATTTTCTTTTAGAGGTTAATAGCTGATTTATTTTCTATTGGCAAAGTTAGGATATCTTTTCGGAGAGATAAAAAATCTGTGTTTCAATAGTTTTTGTATATGTTTCATTCTTCTTTTTGGTGCAAAGGGACTAAATTTAAAAACAAATGAAACGAATTAAATAGTCCGATTTTGAAAAGAATTACTTTCTTTGCATAAAGAAAGGACTGTTTGCTATGAAAAGATTATTACTGTTGATGATTGTATTTTTTTTGGGGGAATTGTACAGGTGGTCGCCGAGAATACATTGTTCTATGATTCCAAACAATTAACTTGCGATCTGATTACTTCCATTTGCCAGGATAAAGATGGGTTTATCTGGATCGGGACAGATTATGGCCTTAATAAATTCAATGGCATACAATTTACTCATTATTATAATAATCCCAAGGATAGCACCTCGTTATCCGATAACTCTGTAAAAGCCTTGATGCTCGATAATGAAGGCACGTTATGGGTGGGAGGTATTGGCGGATTACAATATTATGTTCCGGAAGAAAATGCATTTCGGACAATTAAGTTTGAAGAAAGCTCATCTTTCCATATCATGTGTATCACTCAATTGCGTTCGGGCGAAATATGGGTTGGATCTTCCGGAAGAGGAATATTCCGTATTCGGAAAGATACAGGAACAGGTGAGCAAATGACAGATATTCCTGATGTATCCGAACATGCTCATTATGGAGTCATATATGAAGACCGTCATGGGAGCATCTGGATTGGAGTAAACGGTACCGGTTTACTTCGATATGATCCTTCTACACGAACGAGTAAGATATACACACGGGCAGTTTTAGATGGCGGTTCTACAATTTCCGGAATGGCCGAGGACCATTCGGGAAATTTTCTCCTTTCCACGGGTACTACTGCTTATTATTATGATAGAGAGAATGACCGCTTTACCAAAATAGAACATAATGAATTGTGGCTGCCGGCACGTTCCATACTCGTAAGTCAAAAAGGGACACGTTATTTGGCAACCTTTGGCAAAGGACTGAAGGTTATTCAACCCGATTTGAAAGAACTCCGTTCCGAGGTGATCACTCTCCCTTTTATTGATGTCGATAATGCTAAAATACGTGCTATTTATGAAGATCATAACCAAAACTTATGGATAGGATGTTATCATAGAGGAATGGTTATGGTGTCTAAAAGAATCTACACCTTTCCATTTTTGGAGTGTTCCTACCCGTGAATATCCGCAGGCTGGTGTGATAACTGCCTTGTATAAAGATGATGATGGACATATCGTTAGCGGTGTGGAAGGCGAAGGAGTGTTTAAAATTACTTCGGAAGGAAATATAACCGATCATCTGTTTTCAGGTAAAACGGTTTCATCCATCTATAAGGATTATAGTGGTAATTTGTGGTTTGGAGGCTATTATTCCGGGCTTTATATGCAGGATGCCAAAGGGAACGTACGTTTTATGTTACCGGAAATTAAATTGAAGGATATAAAGAAGATCACAGGTGATGATAAAGGGAACCTATATCTTTCTTTATTCGGTTCCGGATTCATACGATATCACCTGCCCACTCAAACAGTCACGGAATATCAAAGTTCCTCCGGTGGGTTAAGGAACAATTGGATCTATACTCTACTTCTTGATTCCCGGGAAAGATTGTGGATAGGCCACTGTAATGGAGTGGATTATTTCGATCCTGTAACGGAAAAAAATTTACCCCTGTATTGAGTCAATCGTTAGGTAATTTTATCACTTACTCATTATTGGAAGACGTACGTGGAAATATTTGGGCGGGAACGAATAAGGAAGACTTATGTGCTATCATCCCGGAACAAAAGAATTTCATTACTATGATGAAGAAGACGGACTTTCTAATAATTTTGTATATGGGTTGGCAGAAGATGAGAGGGGGAATATCTGGTGTAGTACCCTGAAAGGCATTAACCTGATAAAAGTCGCAGAGAATAAGATTGCTTCCTATTATTCCGAACGTGGATTGGTGGATAATGAGTATACTATTGGTGCCAGCTACCAGTCAATGAATGGCCTTATCTATTTGGGAGGTGTGAAGGGAATAACGACTTTTCATCCGGATAGCGTCACTGCACAAAAAGGGAAGTCGACTGTGATATTATCCAATCTTTATTTGGGAGGAGAAGCAGTGACCGCTAAAAGTAAATCCGGTGGAAAACCCATTTTGGACACTTTTGTAACACGGACCGACAAAATCAGCCTGGCTTATGAAGACAACACATTTACGCTTGAGTTTTCCACATTGGATTATCGTAATTCTGGAAATATTTTCTATGAATATCGTATCAGAGAGTATGAAAAGAACTGGACCTCTACTCAATTGGGAATCAATCAGATTACATACAATCATTTAAATTCCGGTAAGTATACATTTGAAATACGTGCCTGTGAGAACGGGCAGTATACCCCTGTGAAGGTGATACGGATTGATATTGCGGCACCGTGGTGGCGTTCGTCTCTGGCTTATGTCTGCTATGCGTTGATATTGCTTGCTGTTGCATTCCAGATTTATTTGAGTGTTCGTCGCCGGCACCAGAAAGAAATGAATGAAGAGAGAATCAAACTTTTTATCAATCTCTCGCATGAGATTCGCTCTCCAATGACTTTGATTGTGAGTCCGTTGGAGAATTTGTTAAAGAAGACTATGATGCCGATACGATGAAGATGCTGCGTCTGATGCAGAAGAATGCGAATCGTATTATTAATCTGATGAATCAGTTGCTTGATATGCGTAAAATTGAAAAAAGGGCAATTGAATATTCATTGCGTTGAAACGGACATGGTGGATTATATCAAAGAATTAATCTCTTTATTTACTTATCAGGCGGAGAAAAGGAACATAAACTTGTGTTTTGATTATGAACAGGAGGAGCTTCCGGCGTGGATTGATCCTAATAATTTTGATAAAGTATTGGTAAACCTGCTGTCGAATGCTTTTAAATATACGCCGGATGGAGGTGAAATAAAAATCAGCCTGCGCGAGAAGGTGAATGAACTTACTGTTGGAGATTTGCAGCATTTTATTGAGATTGAAGTGATTGACAGCGGATCCGGCATTGACGCCAATAAACTGGAAAAGATATTCGAACGTTTTATCAGGCGCCTTCCAATGGTTTCAATGGAAGTATCGGTTTTGGTATAGGACTGAATCTGTGCCGGATGATAGTTAAATTGCATCACGGCACTATCAATGCTTGTAATCGGCAAGATGCACAAGGAAGTCGTTTCATTATTCATATTCCTTATGGGAAAGATCATTTGAAGAAATCCGAATGGGTGGATGCGGAAAACAAAACTACCTCAAGAGTCCCTTCTGTCTTGGGGCTTTCTCAAGAAAGTGAAGAAGAAACGGCTAAGACAAGAAACCATAAAGCGAATTATAGGATTGTGATCGTAGATGACGACGACGAGATTCTTCGTTTCCTGGAGGCGGAATTGAGCTCGCAATACAAGGTATACATTTGCCGTAACGGGAAAGAGGGTTTGCAAACCATTCTGAAACAACAACCGGATCTTATAATTTCTGATGTCGTGATGCCTGAAATGGATGGTATCTCACTTTTGAAAACGATTCGCAACAATCCGAATGTGAGTCATATACCGTTTATCCTGTTGACTTCAAAAGCGGAATATAAAGACCGTATTGAAGGATTAAGTAAAGGTGCGGATGCATATTTAGGAAAACCGTTTGTCGTTGAAGAGTTGAGAGTACATATCAAGAATCTGATTGAGACAAGATTGTTATTGAAAGGAAAGTTCTCTGGTGTCAGGGATCAGGTGGGAAAGATTGAAATTGCTGAAAATAAATCCGGAGATGAACGATTGATGGAGCGGGTTATGAATGTGATGAATAAGTTTCTGGATGATTCGGAATTCAATGTAGAAATGCTTGCCAGGGAAGTCGGATTGAGTCGTGTACAGCTTCATCGTAAAATGAAAGATATTACAGGAGTTTCAACATCTGTCTTTATCCGGAATCTACGGATGAAGAAAGCGGCAGCACTGCTTCAGGAAGGAAGCTGAATATTTCAGAAATAGCGGATGCGGTAGGCTTTGATAGTCAGGCTAATTTTGCGACTGTTTTTAAGAAGTTCTATGGAGTATCTCCTTCGGAATATGCTGCGTCTATCAGAAATAAAGGCGAATGATACAAATTTAAAACTGCGTTATACATATAACTAACTTAACGTTACATTTTACCAAACGTTTTGAAATACAAGATTGTAATTTTGTGCTGGTTGAGGGCAATCTAAAGAATCGACAGATGCAAAAGTACAATCTTGTATTTTACTCTTGGCTCCTTTTCCTATATTTTAATAATGAATGCATGAAAACACAAAGTTGTATGAACAGGCTTTTATGGATTACTTTATTGGTAATCGGTTTATCTGGATGCTCGGAAGAGAGTTCATCGTCAGAGGAAAATACGGAATCTGGTACGATCCAAGATGGGGATCATACTGATAATGCAACGGTTATTCAATTAAATCCTTCCGAACAATATCAGACTGTGGAGGAATGGGTGGGGAGTGGCCAATTATGAGGGCTGGTATTGTCAACACCCCAATAAGAAAGAATTGTTTGATCTGATTTTCAAAAGATTTGGAGATTTCCATGATTCGTATAGGAAACTGGTACGAAAAGAAGATATCGGGTGAGAATCCCGATATTCTTAAACAGCAAAAAAGAGATAATGGATGCAGCAACTCAAAGACTGGGGCGTAGCAATTTCTCTGTAATGATGTCTAAATTATTGGTAGCACCCGATTTGATAGATAGCCCGAAAGAAAAGGGAGCGACACTTAAAAAGAAATAATGAAGGGAAGTACATGTATAAAGAATTTGGTGAATGGTGTCGCATGACATTAAAAGCTTATCAGGAAGCAGATATGTCACCGGATTACTTGAGCATGATGAATGAGCCGGATGGGGATAACAGTGCAGGAACCAAAATCCGCTTAGGCTACGGTATCGACGACTCCCAAAAAGCGAATTACGGGAAAGCATTGGAAGCCACTTATGAAGCATTCAAAGAGGTGTCTGACCGTCCCAAGTTAATCGGCCCGGAAGTGCTTGGAATTGGCTATGGTACTTTTAGTAACTATTACAGAGACTTGAATCCTGACCTATTGGATGCTGCTGCTTTCCATTGTTATCATGGTGGTAAGACTTCCGATTATAAAGATAACGACCGTTATTCTTCCGCCCATGCTTTTAAAACTGAATTTCAAAACATAGCCCGGCAAGTTGGCAACAAATCAATTATGATGACGGAGAACTGTTCTTATCATCCTTCTGTTCCCGAAGATGCTGTGAATATTGCACATTTTATATCAAACTCCTTCCGTTATGCAAATGCCACTGTTTATTTGCACTGGGCACTATTATGGGGATATGCAGATGCTGATGAATTAAAAAAAGGGGGGGACGGTTGTATCGCTGTCGAGTGGCCTTGGAGTAGTTCCCGCTGGACGACGGAAAAAAGGCTATGTGGTAAGGAGTGAGTTCTATGGGCTTAAGCACTTTACAAAGTACGTCAAGCCGGGTTGGCGGCGGATCGGAGTGGATTATGAACTAAAAAGGTGGAGGTAGTTGCTTTTCAAGACCCTGATGAATATCAGATAGCTGTCGTTTTAGTCAATTACTCCGAACAGGAGGAGAAACGGTCAGGTTGAAGAATATTGGCAGTAAGGAGGTATCCTCCATAAGGAAAGTAATACAGACTGATACTCAAAAAGAAAGTTGGTATCAGGAGCTGAAAAACACTGATCCATTTGTCGAATTAGTATTACCAAAAATGAGTGTTACCACTGTTTATTTCAAATTCAAAACAAATTGAAACGTATTTAAAAAGCGAATAAACGTATGTGCAACTTGATGTTACATTTCAAATAGTGTAGTAGAATGTAAGTTCATACTTTTGTGTCGGACATTTGCTAAATATGGGTGTGAAATTATAAAGCAATATTTTATAAATGTAATATATATGAAGAACAATTATTTTTCAAGATGTGTGCTGCTAGCCGGATTATGTTCGGTTATTATGGTTTTGCAGTCACTCCTGTTTATGCGACCGGAGGTGCATTTTTCTCCTCTTCCACATGCTGTCTCTGAAGGAGACATTACTGTTACCGGTAAAGTGGTTGATGATGCCGGAGAACCTTTGATAGGTGTTAGTATTCAAGTGAAAGGTACTAGTAAAGGTGCTACTACTGATGTGAATGGTATTTATACACTAAATATAGCATCAGGTTCTACCCTTGTATTCTCATATATCGGAATGAAGACCATTCAACGGAAAGTGACGAAAGGCGGTAAGCTGGATATCACGATGGAGAATGATGAGAATATGTTGGACGAGGTGGTAGCTGTAGGATACGGCTCCATGAAACGTTCGGACTTGACAGGATCGGTCGTTTCCATCAATGCCAAGTCCATAGAAGAATCAATGGCTTCTACCATTGACCAGGCGTTGCAAGGACGTGCGGCAGGATTGCAGATGACGCAGAATTCCGGTGTTCCGGGTGGAGGTACATCTATTCAGATTCGTGGTGTGAATTCATTAAACAGTACCAATGAACCTATTTATGTAGTAGACGGAGTTATTATCTCCGGTGAAACAGGCTCGAATACAAGTAATGCTATGGCAGGTATTAATCCAGCTGATATTGAAAGCATTGAGATCTTGAAAGATGCTTCGGCTACTGCCATTTATGGTGCACAGGCGGCTAATGGGGTCATATTGATTACGATGAAAGCTGGTGTAACAGGCAAGCCTCGAATTAACTTCCAAGCCTCTGTGGGAAATCAGGAAATACCGAAAACAATCGACATGATGAATTTGCGTGACTATGCCCGTCACTATAATGAACTATATGCTCTTATAAATGCCAGCAGGGTGAAAGATGCGTTTAGTCATCCTGAAACTTTAGGTGACGGTACTAACTGGCAGGATGAGATATTCCGCAATGCTCTGTTGCAGAACTATAATCTGTCAATTCGTGGCGGTACAAAAACGGTCAGCTATAATCTGTCCGGCGGATATTTGGGGCAGGACGGTATTTGCATCGGTTCGGATTTTGAGCGTTACACCTTCCGTATGGGAACAGAGATACAGGTTACTCCTAAGGTTCGTTTCGGAGGTACGGTGAATGTTTCTTATACCAAGCAAGGTACAGGCATGGCTAGCTGGTCTATCATTCCCAATGCACTTTATCAGGCACCGGATGTTCCCGTACGTGATAAGAATGGTAACTTTTCCGGACCGGAAGAGGACGACCAGCAGAATTTAAGCAATTACAGTAATCCGGTGGCGTTGGCGGCGTTAACACAGCGTAATAATGAAAAGGGAGGTGCTCGTGCCAATCTTTTCATGAAAATCAATCCATGGAAATGGCTGACTTACCGTACTGATTTTACGGCAGATGGCAATATCGATAATTATCAATATTTCCTTCCCCAATATGAATTGGGATACTCAAAGAATCCTTATCCTACTAATGAACACTCTAAAAACTACGGGCTTTACTGGGGATGGAAGAATGTAGTGACGATGGAGAAGACGTTCAAACGTAAGCACAAGACGAGTTTGATGTTAGGACATGAGATGACTTCCAGAAGTTCAGATTATCTTCAGGGAAAACGTACACATGGTGATAATCTGCTGACAGACTTGGATGCGGGTGATGCTGCGTATGCCACCAATAGTGGAAGGGCAAGCAAGACAACGTACCTCTCTTATTTCAGTCGTCTGTTTTATAGTTACGACAACCGTTACCAGTTAACGGCTACGGTACGGCGCGACGGAACATCCCGTTTTGCCAAAGGAAATCAGTGGGGGACATTCCCATCAGTAGCTGTGGCATGGCGTCTTTCCGAAGAGTCATTCTGGCGTCCGCTGAAAGATGTGGCTAATAACTTCAAGTTGCGTTTGAGTTATGGTGAAGTCGGTAATTCCAATGTCAGTGCATTTGCTTACCAACGGATGGGAACGTATGTGCAGTCTATCTGGGGACGAGTTTGCAGACCGCCAATATTGCTAATCCCGATTTGACATGGGAGAGTACCCGTTCCTGGAATGCAGGTATCGACCTGAACTTTTTTAATAACCGCGTCGAGTTTATTCTGGATGCATATATCAAAAAGACAAGAAACCTCTTGTTGCAACAAGATTATCCGGGATATATGGGAACTACGGGCAATGGTGCTGCAACAGCTCAATGGGCGAATATAGGCTCCATGGAGAATAAAGGTTTTGAATTTACATTGAACACGGTAAATATATCCAATAGGGATTTTCAGTGGCGTACAAATGTTACATTCAGTTTGAACCGTAACAAGGTAGCAAGTATGAATACAGAGAATGCCTTTATCGACAAGACTTATCAAAATAGTGGTCAGACGGAAGTGATTACCCGCACTGCAGTCGGAAAGCCTGTCAGCCAGTTCTATGGCTATAAGGCAATCGGCCGCATCAATAGCGCTTCCGATTATTTGATAGATAATGGTGATGGAACTAGCACGGTAAAGATTGCTACTCCAGTATTGCGGGTAGGTGAACAGGTGGTTAACTCGGGTACGGATAAAGGTAGCCTTATCAAACAAATTTATATTGGCGATTATATTTTTGAGGATTTGAATAATGACGGAGTGATTGACGAAAAAGATCAGACATTCTTGGGAAGTCCGTTGCCTAAATTTACCTATGGCATTAATAATACCTTTAATTATAAGAATTTCGATTTGACTATATTCTTATATGGTTCGTATGGAAACAAAGCGATGAACTATTTGTCCCGTCGTATTACTAACCCCAATTCGAGTGGTAATGTACACGCGTCCGTTGCCAACCATGCCCGTTTGGGATACCTTGATGGAAATTCGGATAATACCGATGTCTGGAATATGTATATATTGCCCGGCTCTAACGGTTTGTGCCGTATGTCTGTTAATGATGCCAATGATAACGACCGCATCAGTAGCCGTTATGTGGAGGATGCTTCTTTCTTGCGTATACAGAATATTGCTTTGGGATATACGTTACCGAAGAATTGGTTGAAAAAACTGAAGATAGAGAATGCGCGCATTTATGCGAATATTAAAAATGTATATACATTCACAGGCTATGACGGTTACGATCCGGAGATTGGCTCTACACAGGCGCAATATTCTTATTCCGGTCAGAGTATGCTGATGTACGGAGTGGATACGGGACGTTGTCCTTCTCCCCGTATTTATACATTTGGTATTGATTTAACCTTTTAAATAGAAAACTTCCATGAAAAAGAATATTATATTATCAGTGGTTTGTGGAATGGTCGCGATGGCAAAGCCTCACTTCCTGCAATGACTTCTTGCAAGTAAGTGCCACCAGCCAAAAAAAGAAATGGACAAATCCTTTACTACTTATGACGAGCTGCGTTTGGCAACAGCTTATCTTTATATGAAACCTTGGTTTGGTTTTCACAGTACCCGTCTGTTTGCGATGGGAGATGCACGCGGAAACAATATCTACGGTGACAACAACAACGAGACAGGTTATGCTCCTTATTGCCTCTTTACCGACAAACCCAATACACCCGGACTTGCCGATGCGTGGAATTCACTTTACATTGTTGTTACGCAGGCAGACTACATCATTAACGATTATGCACCACAGGGACGCCAACATTTCAGTGAAGCACAAGCGAATGCTTGCGAGGGAGAAGCACGTTTCATGCGGGCGGCGGCTTTTTATTACTATTTGGCTTCCTACTGGCACGATGTGCCCATTATGGAGAATCAATTGCTCATACGGAAGCTTTCAATATGGCTCCCACACACGCTTCGAGGATGTGATTCGCTACGGTATCCGCGACTTGGAGTACGCTGCGGAGTGGTTGCCGCTTGCCGACGCGGACGGTCGTGTGACTCGCTATTCGGCTTTGGGACTACTGGCACGCTATTATGTAACGCTGGCAGCGTATGCGCGTGGCGGACACTGTACACAGGCTACTATGGATTATTATGAAGCCAGCGGTTCTCACGATTTGGCGGACATTCTTTATGATTTGGCCAAGGAGGCTGCCGGAGAAGTGATTCTTGCTCAGAACAGATATGGATTGATGGAAGAATATGAAGAAATCTTCCGGGTACAGAACAATAATTGCAAAGAGGTATTGTTTGCTTTGCAACCGCTGCAAGGTGTCGACTCCTACGGAATGGGTAACAGCAACGGAAGCGGTTTGTGCTCTTACACAGAATTGCTGAACGGTTTGAGTGCCTATAACTCCTCTTATGTATCTTACGACTGCTTGCGTATGCTGATTAATTCCGGCGGACGTTCCCGTCTGCGTGGTAATGTGCTTTGTCCGGGAGAGTTCTATGACTATATCGGTACACATTTGGTGGATGGTGGTTGGGCTGCCGGATATAAAGGCGGACAGAAAGCTGCCGGATTAGAAACGAACAGAAAAGTTGCCTTCAAGAAACAGGTAGTGGGTAGTGCTGAAGACACGAATAATATCGCTATTGCCGGGAACTCCGGTTTCTGCACACCGATGTTGCGCCTTGCAGAAGTGTACTTGTTGTACGTGGAGGCTTGCATGGGCACCAGTGATGAGCTGACCGACCGGGACGCCTTGAAATATTACGACGATGTCCGGAAACGCGGCTACAAGATGGAGATAGAGAGTGGCGAACTGACCTACTATGACACCAACTATCTCACCCGTAATGATTTGTTGAGAGAGTTTCGTGTAGAGTTCTTTATGGAAGGCCTTTGGTGGCCTACGCTGGTACGCCGTTCGCTTTACGACACAAAGTGGGTGACCGATTTTATCAATAACGAGTTGGTTATTATGACCGAAGGTGATGAAGGAGAACAGGTGCGCAGTGACGAATGGGACAGCAACAGATGGTATGCTTACTATTATACGATAAACAAGAACACTCTTCAGGCGGCATTCAGTTCTGACAGTCCCCGTCAGTCCGACGGAGCCAAACTGGCGGTACGAGCTACTCATACTCCGTTGGCGGAAGGAGATTACGTACATTCGAATACCTCTGATGATAATGTATGGGCATTTTCTTATCCGGAAGTGGAAAGTACCCGTGACCCGTTATTAAATACAGCACCTGTTGCTTATGATTTTAACAAATAAGATGACTACTATGAAGATAACAGATAAGATATTAACGAATTTGTGTTTGAGCACTTTATTGCTGTTCTCGTTGTTTAGCGTATTTTCTTGTTCTGACGACGACGATGATGTCCGCATATACAGTGTGTGGAGTAATATGCTTGGTGAAGAAGCCAAACAGATTACCTCTGTTTATACCGGAACCTGGATTCGGGTGGACGGTAGTGGCTTTAGTGGTTTGCAAGCTATTTATTGCAACGGTTTGCAGGTGACGGAATACAACTCTACTTACATGAGTGACTCCCATCTCACGTTTAAAGTACCCTCCAGTGTTCCGATGGCACATGAGATAGAAGATGAATCAGTGAAAAATACCCTCAGGGTGGTGACTTCCCACGGTGAAGGAGTATACCGTTTCATCTTTAAAGATGTGAACAAGATGCCTAGCATTACAGACGTGTCATATACGTTGCCCCATCCGGGCGATCACATCACCCTTATAGGGAAGTACCTCAATGGTGCATCAGCCGTTTACTTTCCAGGCAATGACGGCAATGAAGTGCAGGTTCCCTATATCGATGGCACCGGAGATATGGTAGTGTCCGAAGATGGAACGCGGATAACTGTCAAGGTGCCTGATGGAGTGGGCGAACGGAGTGGTTCCCTCCGGGTGGAGATGGCAGAATTGGGTGAGAACTATTACACTCCCAATTATATGTTCTACGACAAAGCAATGTTTGTGCACGATCATGAAGGGACCACAGCTTTGAACTATGGTGTGTCCGGAAGTGTCATCTCTCCGCAGAAATGCGCCTATTACTCAATCAACGCGGCAGATGCGCCGCAAGAAATACCCGCAGGTGCCAGAGCCTATGTCTTCAGTATACCCGAAACTGCTCCGGCCACTCTTCCGGTGGTGAGCGATAATAATTCGCCTTTCGGTTATTTCCGTTTCAATACAGGAATGCAATTACAGTATCTGATAGACAACAGCGACGGAGAATGGGCCAGAGAAACGGATGCCCGCAAGGTGGCTTTGCAGGCGGACATCTATATGAATCATGATTGGAGCACCGGCGTGGTAGGCTGGCGCATGAACAAGAATGGAGGAAAGGGTAATGGTGAAAGTGCATGGAATGTGGCTTCGTGGACTAACAATAAGCCATACGCATTTAACGGCAGCTGGAAGACGCTTACTTTCGAGATACATACCAAGTATGCCAACTTGGGCGAGGCGATTGATGCTTGGAGTGCGAGCGGTGTGCATTCACTGTTCACTATCCTCAACTTCGATGTCCTGTCGGCCGGATTGACCATGAAAGAGGGAGCGGATTTCCGTATGTTCATCACTAACTTGCGTTTGGTTCCCCTATGTGACTCGGAAGAATAAAATATAAACATGAAACAGATTAGATATGAAAACTTTTTAAATCTATACAATCGGGAATAATTGCTTGCCTGATAATAACCTTTGTAATGGGATTATTTTCTTGCAGCGATGACAATGAAACAGTAGATAATTTGCTGCCTCCTACCATTGTAAAAGTATGTGTTTGGGATGAAGACATTGAAGAATGGATTATTCCTGGAGCAGAAAGTAAAATTCGGATTGGTACCCCTTTGCGTATTGAGGGTACTAACATGGCGCAGACGATTGCCGTCTATATCAATGGTGGGCTCATTTCTGCTTTTCATGCAGAGGACAATGCGATAGAGCTTGTTATTCCGGACATTCCTGTAGATGAGGGAGAGATTAAAGAGGTGAACGTCAACTTGATCCGGGTAGTGAATAAAGCGGGAGCCGCTACTTGTACGGCCAACGATTTTCAATTCTTTGGCAGGCAAATTACTGTGACCGGTTTTTCGCTGACAGAAAATGACGGAAGAACGTGGGAAGCCGTGCAAGAACTGCCGGTAGGTGGTAAGATACGTATTGAGGGTAACGGACTGAAAACAGCCAATGAACTGTATATTAATGGTACTTCTGTTGATTTGGCCGGTATTCCTGCCGAAGAAAAGAACGATGCCTTCCTGGTTGTGACTATTCCGGAAACTTTGCCTTTCGGGAATGCTGTCGAGAATCGGACAGCCGGAATAAAATGCGCCTTGTGACGGCTTATGATGATCGCACGCTGGATTGTGTTATTGCGGGCAAGCAGGTAGAAATCAACCGAATTACGGACGCAAATGGTAATGCCATTACGGAAGCCGGGCGCAACTCGGTGGTGGTCATTGAAGGAAAATACTTTGCCACTTTTCAAAAACTGTCTTTTAACAACCAGGAAATAGAGCCGACAACGATAGAAAGCAATCGTATCACTTTCACTGTACCGGTAGATACGGAAGATTTTACAGTGGGCGACGGAGAACTGACTGTTGTCAATGCGTATGATGAAATTGGTGTTAGCCGGGAATTTACTCTTTTAGGTTTTGTTCCCAGTGTGACGGAAATTTCATATACGATGCCTAAACCCGGTAATGTGATCCGGCTTACAGGTGTCAATCTGTACGATAAGGCGAAAGTCTTTTTTCCCTTCTTCCACAGGTGAAAAGGAAGGTCTCGTTCAGAGTGCCTCATCGGATGCGACTTCCATGGATGTACTTGTGCCGGAAGGTGTGGGAGATAAGGCAGGATATATTCGTATAGAGAGCGAAGGTGCTGATGTTGAGGTGAAAGGAATTGTCATGTTCTACAAACAGGGAGTGTTCTTGCAGGAGTTCACGGATGAAGAGTTGAAACTGGGTAGTCCGTCAGGGAGTCCTATGGCGTATAATAAATCAGCATTGTATAGCCCAGATAACCGTCCGGCAAATGATACTCATCCGGTGAATCCCGATTACTTTATTTACTTTAAGAGTAGTTCTGTTCCGGTAAGTACCAGTAACCATGGGGCTTACTTGAGATTCTCGACAAGGAGTCAATTGGAAAAGCTATTGGAGAAAACGGATATTGAGATAACCAGAGAAACTCTGATTAAAGATATTGCAATGCAGGTCGATATGTATATGCCTACCCCATGGATAAGCGGAATGTTGGCCTGGCGTGTGAATAAAGACGGAGGTGGATTGAATGGAACCCGTAATATTAATATTGCTCCGTGGAGAGTGGACAAACCATTTGACTTTAATGGAGAATGGCATACCTTTTACTTATAGATTCACAGACTTCATATTGGATACGGCAGGTGAATCGGAAACAATGACACTGGGAGCCTGGTTGAGCAAATATGCTATAACTTATACGTCATTGTTTACTTTCTCTAATGGTAATTTCATGTATAAAAATGGTCAGACTGCAGATCCTCAATGGAATTGTGTGAATATTACAGACTTTGAAATGGGACTTGCCAATATGCGTTTGGTTCCGCTAGTGCCAATAGAATTATAATAAAAAGGATAATATGAGAATACGAATGAAAAGTTTCTTACTTATGTTTTGTCTGTTCGCCGCAATAGCGGCGAACGCAAAAAGAAGAGCCTATTCAACTTTTCCCTCGGACGTATGGGTATTTCTCCAGAGGAGACAGCAGAAACACAGACGATTACTTATGACCATGCTTACGGACAGTACGGCTGGAAAAATACAAAAAATGTGGATCTTTCCGTTTATAATCATATTGTTTTAGAGATAGAGGCTACAGACTCTCGTGTGGAAATCTATGTACTTTATGAAGGGGTTGAAAAGAGCACTTGTATAGGGGGGAATAGATGCCGGAAAAACGAAAGCCGTTTGTGAACTTGAACATATAGATAAGGTGCAGGCGATTTACATAGCTAAATCAAAGGTAGGTATAACCAAGATTGTCAAGTTTGTGCTGACAGATGAAATAGATTAAGTATTTATTTGTTGAAAACAGCCCCTCGCTATGGAGTTATTCTCCGTGCGAGGGCTGTTTTTATGTATAATCTATCTTGTGTTCAGGTAATACATCGTGATTGGTGTCTTTTTTATTATCAGCCTTGCTTTCTTGTCAAGTAGCTTGTTTGCAAGCTGATTAAGTAGGGAGGTATAAGAAGAGAAGCCACTATAGTTGCGTTGGGATACCGGTATTGTTCCATTAAAGTACCGGTATCATTAATTTCCCCCACGGCCGTGACAAGATCTTCCCACGGCCGTGGTAGGAACTCGTCACGGCTGTGGGAAGAAGCTACCACGGCCGTGAAGAATTAAGTATACCGGTATCCTGATCGAACAATAGTTATTGAATGATATAAGTATGCCGGTTGTATGACGGATGTTTAATGGCGGCTTTTCTTGAAAGGTAAGTAAAGCTGGAAGGATAGGAGATATGGGAGAGCAAAATCATAAAATAATAGGCTGACAATAAAAAACTTATAAAATGTTATTGTCAGCCTATTGTCAGGGCTTATTGTCAGCATCTAAAGGTTGAAAATCATTTATCTAATGAATAGGAATGACGGCTGACAATAAGAACTGCAAAATTTATATGTAAATACAATCAGTGATGTAGTTATTAACTCATCTCTGCATTGATTGGATTGAGCTTTTTATCTACTTTCTCTCT